>Ga0081455_10000430_pt1 | contig 55073 bp, 47 predicted proteins | sample TabmetS3T2R1_FD_70207 | JGI IMG/M metagenome (GOLD analysis project Ga0081455, IMG submission 70207) | Tabebuia heterophylla rhizosphere microbial communities from the University of Puerto Rico - S3T2R1 | ecosystem: Host-associated > Plants > Roots > Rhizosphere ...
AAGTTGCTGCCCACGAGTTTCAGGTCGTGTACCTCTAACGTGCGGGTAAATCCAGCCATCCATAGATCCGGTAAAATGCCCTTTTTCACCATCTCAGTGAGGGGGCTTTATCATGGTATCCCACCATGTTTTCTATCAACCGGTGCTGATCATCCTGGTGTGGGTGTTCCTGATGCTCTACGGGCTGTGGCCATCGGAGTCCGCGGCAACTCGCCTGACCATACCGCAGCCGAACACGCCACCGCGCAAGCGCTCGCGAGCCCCCAAACCCTTTACTGGTCTCACGCGCAAACCCCAGTGCGACGCGTGTGCACAGGGCGGGGAGCTTCACCGTGAGCCGCCCTGTGTCCCACTACCCCTGATCACCTCGACACGTGGCCGCCAGCGCCACGTCGACACCTCCCACCATTTCTGTCCCGAGCCTACCTGTAGCTATGGCGGCTGGCTCGGGCGAGGCAATATCAGCGCCAACGGGCATCCTCACGGTGGCTCCTGGCGACAGCTGTATTGCAGCCGCTGTCGGGGCTACTTTCTCGAAACCCATGGCACGCTCTTGCATGATAAACGCGTGTCAGTCGAGCTCATCGTGCACGTCGTCGGGCGCCTGGCCGGAGGCTTGGGCATCCGGGGGACGGCGCGCGTGTTCGAGGTCGACCCGAACACGGTGCTGCAGTGGCTGGTGGCGGCCGCCGACCAGCTGCGTGCCTTTTCGCGTCATTTCCTGCACGATCTCCACCTCACGCAGGTCCAACTCGACGAGCTGTAATGCCGTCCTTCGTGCCCTCAAGGAAGGTAGGGTCAACGAGGACGAGGCCATCGACCGTCTGTCCCGTTCACCGCACTGGGTGTGGGTGGCGATGGACCCGCAGAGCAAATTGCTCCTCGCAATCGATGTCGGCGAGCGCACCCTGGCGATGGCTCAACGCGTTGTCCACCACGTCGTGCCGGTGTTGGCGCCCGACTGTGCGCCACTCGTTTTGACCGACGGCTTCAGGGAGTACATGACGGCGCTGCTGACCCACTTCGGCTCCTGGGTGCAGCCTGAACGCCAGCGGGCCCAAGGCCCCGCTCCCAAGCCCCGCTGGATGCCCCTGCCACAGTTGCTCTACGCGCAAGTGGTGAAGACAGTACGCCGACGGCGCCTAGTCCGCGTGACGCACCGGGTGGTGTTCGGCACGCTCGATCGTGTCAACCACGCGCTGGCGGCGTGTGGCTGGCAGATCAACACGGCCTTTGTGGAGCGCCTCAATCTCGATCTCCGTCAGCACGTGGCGGCGGTTGGCCGTCGTACCAGCACGCTGTGCAAGGGAGAGGACGGTTTGCGTCAGCAGGTGGCCTTGTTGCACACCTACCACACTTTCTGCCTGCCTCAGGCCAGCTGACGTTTGTCGTTACTACAGCCTGAACCCACGAACGGTACAGGCTCGTCCCAACAATGGCGACCCTGCACGCCGGCCATGGCGGCGGGGCTGACGGATCACGTCTGGTCGTTGAGAGAAGTGTTACTGTATCGCGTGCCGCCGTGGCCACAGCGTGTGTAGCCAGAGAGGTGAGACGATGCGCCTAGGGTGGAGCTGGAGAGAGGTGTGCCCACCTGCATAAGAAGAGGGCTTCACCAGGCTCTGTGAGCCCTGATGGGAGAAGCCAAGGCCGGCTGGTTCACACGACGCGACCGGCTCTGAACAGGTCCATCTGAATTACCCGCAGCGCCCAGGTACACGACCAAGCAGGCAGTGGCCGAGGTTATCATTGATACGCTGCGCCCTATCCAACAGCGCTACCAGGCCTTCAGGGACGATCCTGCCACGTTGGATGCCGTGGGATACAGTTTGGCGTCGGGGTGTTTCGGCACATCCAGCATCTCCTGGTCCACCGCGTAGAACAGTGCCATAATGAAATCTCGGGTAGTCATCCCACGTGCTCCTTTCGGTTGAAGGCTCTTAACACCCTCAACTGGAGCGCAATGATGACTACCTGTCAATCAGGATTTTGAGTTGTTGCTTATAAAACTAGCACCATTGGTTACTAGCCCGCCTGGAGGCCTCCTCCGGGCTGATGCGTGAGGAGAACATGATGGCTCGCATACCCCTGGTGACTCGTGATCGCGTACGTAAGGACCTCCGGAGCATCTTTGACGAAGTCAGCTCTGGCCCGGGTGGGGTTGGCACCGGACCAATGTCGGTATTGAAATACAGCCCCGAGATGGCGCGCCGAGCCATTCCCCTGTTCAATTACGTGCGCAACGAGTCCATCCTTCCCCAGAAGATTCGCGAGCTAGCCATGCTGACCACGGCCCGCGCCACCAACTGTCCCTACATCTGGAACGCCCATGCCACTCTGGGCCGCCAGGCCGGTTTGAGTGACGTCCTGGTCAACGCCCTGCGAGATCGTACACCGCTGCCGCCGATGTCAACGGAAGAAACCGTGGTCATCAAGCTGGGCACGGAGTTTTTCCAGACGCACCGGATCAGCCAGGACACCTTTGATATCGCTCTGGCGCAGTTCGGGCCGCAAGGGCTAGTGGAACTGACCACCCTGATGGGGTTCTACGCCATGCTGGCCTTCAACGCCAATGCCGTCGACCTGGGACTGCCCCAGGAGTGCACCGAGCCGCCGTTGCCGCTGTAGCTGGGAAGCTCATGGCGATGCGACTTGAGCCGATGGACGATAAGAGCGCTCTTGCCGACATTATTAGCCTGATCGAAGTCATCGGGGGCAAACGCCCGAAGACGTACTTGACTTCGCGGCGAGTTTTTACCAGGAGGCGAACATCAGCGCGCAGCTCCGTCTCGGTATCCGTACACTATGGCGCATCAAAGACAACGCAACATAGGCAGGACGCCCTGTCGTGCCCACATACCTTATCGTAAATCGCGGTCAAAATAGGGACATGAAAATCGGCTATTGTCGCGTCTCCACTGAGGGTCAAAATCCTGACCTGCAACTGACGGCCTTGAAGCAGGCGGAATGCAAAAAGATATTCACCGACAAGGCCACCGGCGCGCATGTCAAACGGCCACCATTGACCAGGTGCCTGGCCTCGCTGCACACTGGGGATGTGCGGACGGGCGAGTATCAGGGACCTAGCTTCAAGCATGAGGCGCATCTCGACACGGTATCCAGCGAGTTCAGGAGGTGACAGATGATCATTGTCTCTGGAAAGATCTACGTGCGCCCGAGCACTCGGCAGGACTTTTTGCAGTCCTCAGCTGAAGCGGTCGCGCTGGCGCGGCGTGCACGTGGCTGCCGTGACTTCGTTGTGGCGGCAGACCCGCTCGAGCCCGACCGCGTCAACGTCTATGAAGAATGGGAGTCCGAGGAGGCGCTTTTGGCTTTTCGTGGCGCGGGGCCTGATCAAGGTTTGTCGTCCAGCATCGTGCGCGCCGAAGTTTCTAAGCACGTCGTTGCGTCGACCGGTCCTGCGTAGCTGGCTGGGAAACGGTGGCAGACCGTGTGTCTCCTGGAGTGCGAGTGGGATGGCCGCTTTCGTCGGAAGGAGACGATGAAACAGCAGAGCAACCACCTGCCTCTGTCTGACATCATTATGCTATGATGGCATGCCGAGTGGAGAGCCTTTGTGGCCTGATAATACGCATCGGTTAAAACTGCCCGAAAACTCCACGAATATCATATTGTCAGAGCAAAAGAGCCTATGAGTCAATGGTTGGGCGGACCAGGTTTCATGAGAGAGCAGCTCGAACGGCTTCGCAAGTCGGCGCTCCCTGAGGGCGTTCCCGTCCTCCCAGCTTGATGCGTCGAATGAGGCAGGGAGAGGGAGAGCGGGTTATGAAGGATTATGAGCCAGTCATGAGTTTTGGCGAGGACGTCGCCCAGATGTATCGCGACATCCAACGCGGCGATGAGCGTGCGGCCGTCGCGTTCCTCGCGTCACTGGCGGGGCCTGGTCCCGCCTTGGAGCTCGCCATTGGCACCGGGCGAATCGCGCTGCCCCTCGCGGCGTGCGGCATCCGCGTCGACGGGGTCGATCTCTCACCGGCGATGGTCGCCCAGCTGCGCGCCAAGCCGGGCGGCGCGCAGCTGGCGGTCACGATCGGGGACTTCGCTGAGGTACCGGTCCCGGGCACCTACCGCTTAATCTTCGTGGTGTGGAACACGCTGTTCAATCTGCTGACCCAGGACGACCAGGTGCGCTGCTTCGCGAACGTCGCTGCCCATCTCACCACCGACGGCGTGTTCGTCGTGGAGGCCTTCGTACCGGCCTTTCTCTACCGGTTGCGCCACCAGCAATACGTGGAGGCAGAGGCCATAGAAGTCGACGAGGTCCGGCTCGATGTGCTGCGCCACGACGCGGCGACGCAGAGGCTGGAGGAGAGCCACGTGTCCCTGTCCCGGGTGGGCGTGCGCCTGAATCCGGTCGTCCAACGGTACGCTTGGCCGAGCGAGCTCGATCTCATGGCGCGGCTCGCGGGGCTGCGCCTGCAGGGCCGTTGGGGCGGGTGGGACCGAGAACCATTCACCTCCAGCAGCAGCGTGCACGTGTCTGTCTACGGGCGCTGAGCCGAGGTTCGGGTAGGGTTGCCCAGGCGATTACGCTGTGAAGCCCCCGTCAATCGTCAGGCTGGCGCCGGTGACGAAGCCCGCTTCAGGTCCCGCCAGATACGCGACCAGCGCCGCGACCTCCTCGGCGGCGCCGTAACGCGGCAGGGCCATTAGCTGCCGTAGCATCGCGGCAAAATCGCTATCTGCGGGGTTCAGAGCCGTATCGACTGGCCCAGGCTGCACATTGTTAATGGTGATACCTCGCGGGCCGAGATCGCGCGCCAGACCTTTGACCAGTCCCACCAGGGCGGCCTTGCTCATGGCGTACACGGCACCACCCACAAAGGGCATCCGTTCGGCATTGCAACTGCCAATGGTGATGATGCGCCCGCCCGCCTGCATGTGCTTGACAGCGGCCTGCGTGGCGACGAACACAGCGCGCACGTTCACGGCCACGGTGCGATCAAAATCCTCGAGGCGATAGTCGTCAAGGGGTGCCATCACCCCAATGCCGGCGTTGTTGACCAGAATGTCCAGCCCACCAAACTCGGCGACAGTGCTCTCCACCGCAGCCCTCACGGCCTTAGCATCGGCACTGTCGGCTTGGATCGCCAGCGCCTGCACGCCAAACGCTTGTGCGGCCTTCACTGTTTCGCTGGCCTGGTCGGGCTTGCTGACATAGGTGAGTGCGACGTGGGCGCCTTCGCGTGCGAGACGCTTGACGATAGCAGCGCCTATGCCGCGGCTGCCACCAGTGATTAACGCGCGTTTCTGCTGGAGGGAGAGGCTCATGCGTTTTTTCCTTTGTTTGAGTCACATGAGGCGGCTCAGAGCCGCCTCACCATGGACACGCTTGCGTGGCCGTGTGCAAGCTGGGAGATAGTTGTTGCGGACCGCTGCTCACCGAGGCTCATTGGTCGAATCTTGTCAGCTGTGCGCCGTCATCGGCGACGAAGACCGCTCACAGATGAGCTGTGCGGTCATGCATAGGATGACATGAGCACCAGACACACGGCAATGTTGCCCCGCGAGGCGTTCGAGTATGGACAGACAATGTGGACCTTGTTGAGCAGCGCTTCAGCTTCACGATGGACCAGACCTGGCAGCGCCATTCGTAGCTCGACCTCGATGCCGAATCCCTGCGGGATAGCGCCGACTCCGACCGTGTCCTCCACCCAGATTTCCGGCGGGATCGCGAGGGCGTCACGCGCGGCGACGTACTGCATGGCGCTCAGGAAGCACGCCGCATACCCAATGGTTGGGAGGCCCCCAGGCGAGGGCAAGCTGGCGTTACAATCTTCTCAATGCTTACTGCCAGTGCGCAGCCAACAAGTGTGCAACCCAGGCTTGCTGCTCGGGTGCAAGAGGCGGTGGGGGCACAGGCTGACGATAGTCGATACGTGTGGCATAGCCACCACGCTCATACACCGCCGACACGAGCGTACCCAAATCGAGTGGCACATCGGGGTCGGGCGCAGATAGTGGCACCGGTAACACTGGCAATCGTGTGGTCAACTGGATAGGCCAGACATCCACATACGGGCGGTGCTCAACACGGGCGAGGGTGACATAGTATGGCGCAGGCGGCAAGGATGTTTCCAGTGGCGAGCGTTCGCCCCCACGTAAGAGATCGAGTTCCATGACATGTACCTCGGAGCGGAGCAGTTCACGCCGTTTGCGTAGATATTTTTGGCGCTCTCGTCCGAGACGTTTGTTGATGGGGGAGAGGATTTCGATGGCCGTCACCAGCGTATCGGCGTCTGCCTCACGCACTTCCACCCTGGCAAGACGCACCGGCACTTCCAACGGCACCATGCTCTGTACGGGGGGTGGATCGATTACTGCCATCGCGCCGGGCGTCGGCCCACGTGGATCCGTGCGCCACACACTGACATCGGGCGACACGGCACGTGGCTCTGACTGTGCGACTTCAATCACGTCATACGTGACATAGGTGACGGCGGTAGCATAGTATCCTGGCTGAATTTGTGCATTCAGATGCGCCCGGATTTCCGCTGCCAGGTCGAGATGAAAGTCAGCCCAAATACGCCTGGACTCAATAAATGGATCCATGCCAGGAAACGGTGACGGCATCGCTCACTTCCGTTATCACATGACGCGTGTTCATATCCATGACGATATAGCTGTTACACCGCTATTATAGCATCCCAACTGCCCCTATCATGTGCCCCTCTACGGTTTCCTACGACTCGTACCACGCCCGCTTGCGTGACACCATTGGGCTGTTAGGCCCGGCACCGTTGGGCTCGATGTACAAGACCTGGCCGGAATGACGCAGTGGCTTGTCGGCGAAGCGGTCGCGCAGCCAGTCACACATCACGCCATGCAGGGGGGCTGACGGAGTCCCGGCGCTTTCAGATCCGCCGATGGACGGCATGTGATGCTGATCGGCGAAGACCCACAGCTCAGCTGGCGCCGTCAACTGGTCGAACATCCGGTACACCTCGTCGATCGGGCTGCGCGGGTCGTATTCGCCGGCTGCCAGCAACACTGGACAGGCGATCTTGCCCATGTAGCCGTCGAGCGTCATGGCGCTGAGTACCTCATCTAGGTCCGCTTCGGTGCTGGCCTGGGTGAGATACGCAAACAACTGCTTCCAGCGGGGCGACTCCAGGTCCATAAGGATGTACTTTTCGCAGTAGGTGGAGGCCGGCGCTGCAATGGCGCGAATGCGCTGGTCCCGGGCCGCGAAACGCAGGCCCCAGAACGACCCGAGGCTGATGCCGTAAACGCCAATGTGCGCGGTGTCGATCTCTGGCCGCTGCACGAGGTAATCCAGCGCCGTGCTGGCCGCATCCTCGTAGTTGTCTGCAGTCAGGCGGATGCCCCGCAAATTGCTCTCTGCCTGCCCCGGACCATCGAACGAAAACACGTGCATGCCACGCTGATGAGCGGCGTTGAAGAACGGATGCGGCCAGGCTTCCTTGAGAGTGTCACAGCCAGGGATGTAGAAGACCAGCGGTGCCGATGTCTTGTTGGGACACAGATGCAAGTTGCCCGAAACGAGCGTGCCATTCCAGGGGATGTCGATGTGCTCGATACGGTAGGGAGCCAGGGCAATCACCTGGTCATAGCAGCGGCGCACACTGGCATACAGATAACGCTTCTCGTCGTTGTTCTGGAAGATGACGTGCTGGGCGCCAGCGTACAGGACGGTGGCCTGGAAGTAGAAATCGAGCGCCGTCTCAGGATGGCCGGCGGCCGCCTCAGCCTGCGCCAACGCTTCGATGCGGCGTGCCTGCAACCCTACGTGTTTACTGATCATATCGTGGCTGCGCACGCTGCGTGGCAGGCGCCCGCGGCCATCGCCCTGGAAATGGAAGACCTTGCCAGTCTCCTGGATAAGATAGTCCAGCATCCACTGCTGACTATCGCGCGCCAGCCGCGCTCTGCCGCGTACGGTGTTCTGTGGACGTGCCATGGGTGTGATCCTCCCTCAAGCAAAATATTGGTTAGTAAGTAGGTGTGGCGCGCAGCCCGAGCTGCTCTAGCCGCGGCAGGACGGCTTCGGCAAAATACGGCAGTTCTGCGAGATAGTCGACAAAGTTGAGCGCCAGGCCGTCGAAACCCACAGCGTGCAGCCGGGCGAGTTCCTGGGCGACAGTATCTGGATCACCAATGACACAGTATGACCCGCGCGCCAGAGCCCGTCGCTCCACCGTGTTGGTCCCACTGCGTCGCAGCAGTCCCTCCGGGTCGGTGCGCGTGCGGGCGTCGCGCTCGTGCATGTCGGCGAGATATCCTAGCGCTCCCCAATCGGCGTGGTCGACGACGTACTGGACATAGTCATTGGCCTCCTGCTGGGTTGGCCGACAGACGATGCCGACGGGGGTCCAGACCTGGATGTCGCGTCCGCGCTCACGCGCCAGCCGTTTCGTCTCGGCAATGCGCTCGATACTGGCCTCTGGTGTGTGCACGCCATCGAAGTGCATGTCCGAGTGGCAGATCGCGAACCGGCGTCCGGCTGGTGAGCTGCCGGCGTTCATCATCAGAGGCGCTTGGGCCCCGTAGGGCTGTGGCAAACCTTCGACGCTGCGGAGCTGGTAGTGTGTGCCGGCGTAGTCGAACGGCGCGGCGCCGGTCCAGATCTGTTTGACGATGCTCCACCACTCTTCGCCCTGGGCGTAGCGCTCATCGTGCTCGCGTTGCGTCACCCCAAACATCTGGAACTCGTCCTCGTTCCAGCCACAGACGATGTTGACGCCGAGGCGGCCCTTGCCAATGTGGTCTGCCGTGGCCATCTGCTTGGCGGCAACGAGCGGATGGTGCAGTGGCACGTGCACGGTGCAGAATACATTCACGTGCTGCGTTGCGGCCAGCAGGCCACAGGCCCAGGCAATCGATTCAAAGCTGGAGCCATTGGGGTTCGACTCACCCCCATAGCCCTTCCAGCGTGCGATGGGGATCATGCACTCGATCCCGACCTCATCTGCCAACTGCGCCAGTCTGACGTTGTTCTCCCAACTGGCATCCCAGCGCTCGGCAAGGGTCGCATAGGTTCTGCCGCTCGCACAATTGGCTCCAAAGAGCCCCAACTTGAGGGCGTTACCGTTCACGAGAATCGCATTGCGTTGGTGCATCCGCGCTTCCTCCTCTCCGCCGCGTCCGCCTCGCGCTGTCAAGCCGCTGAATCGAGATGTGTTATTATCGCAGTCTGCAGGGGTGGCGTCGAGTACTACCGCACCCGCATCGTGCATCTACACACTTGCCCTTGGGGCAAAAGCGAGGTATTTACCCGCAGCGGCCAGGTACATCACCAGGCGTTTTCTCCTCGTCCTTCAAGAGGTTATGGCGATTGGAAAAACTCGCAACCCGTGAGACGCATCTTCAGACTTGCATATCGGTGTTCACCAAGCCATTATTGCCCTGAGCACATCCCAATGGCTGGCGACGATGACAGAGGCATGGGTGATCCATAGGTGCGCTATGCGGGCGCGGACCATCGGTGAAAACGACCGCGCGTCGCGGTCGATCATCGATCATATGCATATGATGACAGCGTTGGAGGATCGTGATGCCGATCTGACCGCATGCTTGGCGCGTGAGCACACGTTGGGATGGGCTGCGCCCGTGGCAAAGAACGCGACTTATCTGGACGAGGGACAGCGCAACTCCGCTCTGGGGTGACGCAAAAGCGGAAGGTGCTGGAGGGCTGTCCGGCGACGATCGTAAGGGAGAGCGATATGGGTGAGACCGCACCATCAATCCACCATGAAGCAACCACGGAGGTGGGAGCGCTGACGGATGGCTTTCATCTGGTCATCGACGCGCTCAAGCTCAACGATATTACCACGATTTATAATGTGCCCGGTATCCCGATTACGGATTTGGGCCGTTCTATGCAGGCTGCGGGGATGCGGGTGCTTTCGTTCCGGCACGAACAAAACGCGGGCTACGCCGCGGCCATTGCTGGTTTCCTGACGAAAAAACCCGGGATTTGCCTTACCGTGTCAGCCCCGGGTTTTCTCAACGGTCTCACCGCCCTGGCGCACGCCACGACCAATTGCTTTCCGATGATCTTGATCAGCGGCTCGTCCGAGCGTGAGATCGTGGATTTGCAGCAGGGCGACTATGAAGAGATGGACCAGCTCGCCATTGCGAAGCCGCTCTGTAAAGCGGCCTACCGTGTCCTGCATGCCGAGGACATCGGCATTGGCGTGGCGCGCGCCATCCGCGCCGCCGTTTCTGGTCGCCCAGGCGGGGTCTATCTGGACCTCCCGGCGAAGATCTTGCCTCAGGTCATGGATGCCGAGGCGGGTGCAAAGTCCCTCGTCAAGGTCATCGATGCGGCGCCGCGTCAACTGCCCGCCCCAGAGTCGATCGCCCGCGCGCTCGAGGTGCTCAAAAAAGCCCAGCGCCCGCTGATCATCCTCGGGAAGGGGGCCGCCTACGCGCAGGCCGATGACGACATCCGGGCGTTGGTGGAGAAGAGCGGCATGCCCTATCTGCCGATGAGCATGGCCAAGGGGCTGTTGCCTGACACGCACCCGCAGTCGGCGAGTGCGGCACGCTCGCTGGTGCTGAAAGAATCCGATGTCGTCATGCTGATCGGTGCCCGCCTCAATTGGCTCCTGTCGCATGGGAAGGGCCAGACCTGGGGTGATCAGCCCAAGCAGTTTGTCCAGGTGGATATCGAACCCAAGGAGATGGACAGCAATGTCCCGATCGTGGCCCCGGTGGTCGGCGATATTGGGTCGTGCGTGCAGGCCTTGCTGGCAGGCATGGGTGAGCACTGGACAGCACCGCCGGCCGCCTGGATCGACAGGATCAGCACCCAGGTGGAAACCAACGTCACCCGGATGGCGCCTCGACTCCAGAACAAGAATATGCCAATGGATTACCATGGGGCGCTTGGGGCGCTGCGGACGATCATCAAAGAGCGCCCCGAGGCGATCCTCGTGAATGAGGGCGCCAACGCGCTCGATTTCGCCCGGAGCATCATCGATATGTACCAGCCCCGCAAACGCCTGGACGTCGGGACCTGGGGGGTGATGGGGGTGGGTATGGGCATGGCCATTGCGGCGGCCGTGGAGACAGGCCACCCCGTGCTGGCCGTCGAAGGCGATAGCGCCTTTGGTTTTTCGGGCATGGAGATCGAAACGATCTGCCGTTACAACCTGCCGGTGTGCGTGGTGGTCTTCAATAACGGCGGTATCTACCGCGGCACCGGCGTCAATCCCGCGGGCGGTGCAGACGTGGCGACCACCGTCTTCGTCAAGGACGCCCGCTACGACAAGATGATGGAAGCGTTTGGCGGCGTCGGCGTCCATGTGACATCGCCCGAGGCCTTGAGCCGTGCGGTGAACGCGGCCATGGATTCTGGCAAACCGACCTTGGTGAACGCGGTGATTGACCCGAAGGCCGGCACCGAGAGTGGCCGTATCAGCAATCTCAATCCGCAAAGCGTGGTGTCTAGGCCATAACCGCCTGTGCGTAGCAGCCGTACAGATTTTCACGCTAAGGGGTGCAGGTGCCGAAAACAAACGATTCTGGAACGGGGCTCTTGCACCTTGAATATGGTGATTTTACTGGCGAAAAGTGTTTCAGAACTCATGGTAGTATCCTGGGAGCATCGCAGCGGGGTTGACAAGCGGTATCGAGTCGGCTGATAACGTGGATGTGTAGCTCTCAGTCACGGCTTGGTTGAGAGCTGCCGGCAAGAGGAAGAGATATGACGTGGGAGGAGATGTTAGAGCGACGTATCCAGATAGCCCTACCAGATACCCAGATCGTGGTGGACACGGAAGCCAAAAAGGCTATCGCTGAGGAAATGGTCGAGCGGCTGCGGCCTTATGATGGACTCAAAGTCGTGATTGACGAGGAACCGGTGTATCCGTGGTGGCTCGAAGAAGACCATGGCGAGGCAGAGAAGCAGGGGGATGGGGCATGAGCGCAGCCTATGAGGACCGCTATGGACTGCCCTTGAGTGCGCAGGGACAGGCAGCGGCGGAGCATTACATGGAGGGAATTGACCGTGCTCTGGCGCTTAGTGTAGGTGCGCAGGCCAGTCTGGAGGCTGCTATTGCGGCAGACCCAAGCTTTGCCATGGCCCATATCGCTCTGGCGCGGGAGTTGCAGTACAGGGGTAAGATCGCCGAGGCGCAAGCGAGTAAATCGAAAGCCGTCCAGTATATGGACGGCGTGACGCGGCGGGAGCGGCAACACATTGAGGCGCTAACTAAGGCCGTCGATGGCGATGGTCCCGGCGCGCTGGCGTTGATCCGTGAGCACGTGCAGGAGTTTCCTCGGGATGCGTTTCTCCTCAAGCAGGCAGATGGACCCTTTGGTTTAATCGGGTTTGGCGGTGGCCAGGATCGTCTGGAGGCCAATTTTGCACTGTTAGATAGCGTTGCTGAGTCCTATGGGGACGACTGGTGGTTTCTGAGTGCCTATGCGTTTGCGCAGAACGAACTGGGGTACCACGAGAAAGCGCGTTGTCTGGTGCAGCGGGCTCTGGAGCTGCATCCCCACAGCGGCCATAGTGCCCATACTATGGCGCACGTCTTCTTTGAGACTGGTGATCATAGTGGAGGGGCAGAGTTTCTGGAGGGCTGGCTACCGGATTTCCCGCGCCAGGCGCAGATCTACAGCCATCTGACGTGGCACCTGGCGCTCTTCCAGTTAGCCTGCGGCCATCCCGACCACGTACTCGAGCTCTACAATCAGACGCTCAACCCCGAGGTGTGTCCGGGTGTACCACTCATTGCGCTATGCGATGCTGCAGCACTGCTGTGGCGGCACGACCTCTATGGCCTGCCGCGCCCCACGGGCTCACGCGAGGCAGTGGCAGCATTCGCCGCCCGCACCTTCCCACGAGCTGGAATAACGTTTGGTGATGTCCACTGTGCCCTCGCCTATGCAGCGGCAGGTGATAGAGAGGCCCTCATACAGCTAGCGACCCAACTTCGGGAGCGCTTGGCGCAAGGCAAGGTGTCGGCCGGCGAAGCGGTGCCGGCTCTGGTCGAAGCCCTCGCGGCGTTTGCACGCGGCGACTACGAAAATGCGGTGCAACACCTCGAACCTGTAGCAGACCAGGTAGTCCGAGTGGGTGGGAGCAACGCCCAGCGCGAAGTCTTTGAAGACACCTTATTGCAGGCCTACCTGCGGGCAGGGTATTACGCTCAGGCAGAGAGTTTGCTGCGCAAACGGCTGGCCCGGCGGCCCTCGGCACGTGATATGCTGTGGTTGCAACAAGCGCAGCCAGGGCACCAGGCAGACATAGGAAGTAATGGAGGATAATTGGTAATATTACTGATGTGCCTTGGCAAGCTCGGCCAGGAGAGCGGTGTGCAGAGGCCCATTGGACGCTACGATCTGGTGCCCGAGTCCGTCAAAGGGCGTCCCGTCATAGGTCGAGAGCGTCCCGCCAGCACAAGCCACCAGCAGTGCACCAGCGGCCACATCCCACGGTCCCAGGCGCTGCTCCCAATACCCATCCAGGCGTCCACTGGCCACATACGCCAGATCGAGCGCTGCGGAACCAGCCCGACGCACGCCCTGGGAGGCCAGGTTCAAGGCCACGAACTCACGGTGGTTATTATCAGCGTTGCGGCGCCGGTCGTAAGGGAAACCGGTGGCCAGGAGCGCCTGTTGTAACGCGGTGGTGTGACTCACGGTCAAGCGCCGGCCATTCAGCCAGGCTGGTTGCCCACGCTGGGCGGTAAACAGCTCATCGCGCATAGGATCATAAACCACGCCGACGTGGACCCCGTGCGCATCTGCCACCGCAATGCTGACGGCAAAATGGGGGAAGGTGTGCGCATAATTGGCCGTGCCGTCAAGCGGGTCCACGATCCAGCGGAGCGGCCCTTCGGGCCGCGTCTCACCCTGCTCTTCGCCCTGGATGGCGTGGGTGGGAAAGTGCGCCTGAATCTCCTGGCGAATCAGGGTTTCCGCAGCCTGATCAGCATCGGTTACTGGGTTAAGTTCATCCTTCAATGTCACCACGATCTGGCGTCCGAAACGCCGCCGCAATTCAGCGCCGGCATCGCACGCCAGGGTAATAGCCAGGCGGAGAATGCTCTCCCAATCGACTTCAGAGGACGACATTCATACTCCCATCGCACAATACAGCAGGCTGCTTACACGTCAGCGCATGGTGTGGGAAGATGCAAGGGTCCGATGGCAATGCGGGGCACACGTGTGGCAATACTGGTTACAACCTCATAGTTAATGACGCCAAGCTTGTCGGCGAGCTCATCAACCGTCACTGCTGCCTGGCCTTGCTGACCGACAATGACGGCCTCATCACCAACCTTGACACGGCCGCGCAAAGCCGTGACGTCTACCAAACTTTGGTCCATGCAGATTTGCCCCACTTGTGGACAGTGCATACCATCGACCACAAGAGCCAGGTTATTGGACAACCGCCGACTCAGACCATCGCCATAGCCGATGGGAACCGTAGCGATCAACGAGGGCTGTGTGGTGTAAAAAGTGTGCCCATAACTGAGCCCAGTGCCAGCCGGCACTTCCTTGAGGTAAGTAATGCGCGTTTTCCACTCCAACACCGGTTTGAGGTCATGTACACGGGGATTCACGATCGTCGGCGAAGGCTTGAGGCCATAGATCGCTATTCCTGGACGTGCCGCGTCACAGTGGGCCTCCGGCAGGTCAAAAATCGCCGCGCTATTGGCCAGATGGTAGCTCGTGATGCCGTAGGCCCTGGTGGCCTTTTGCACGTGCCGAAATAGGGTGATTTGATGGCGAGCAAAAGATTTGTCCGCTTCAGGAGCCAGAGGGAAATGACTCATGAGCCCCCGCACCACAACAGTGGGGAAATCACGACACCGAGCGAGAAAAGCCAGTACTTCATTAGGACGAATACCGATACGCCCCATACCGGTATCCACCTTGAGATGCACGGCGACCCGCTTTCCGGCTCTTGCCGCAGTGTGCGCCAGTGCCTCGATCATTTCCAGGGTACAGACGACTGGTTCACAGTCATACGCCACAAAATATTCGCTGTTTTCAGGGAGGGAGGCAGATAGCACCAGGAACGTGGCACGCACACCTGCTTCTAGCAAATTGATAGCTTCCGCCACATGGGCAACGCACAAGCGATTATACCCGAGACGGACAAGATGGTGGCCCACAATATCTGCGCCATGCCCATAAGCGTTCGCTTTAATAGCCGGCCAGAGCGGTCGGTTGCCTACAAGTTCTTGCAGTAAACGCATGTTATGCGTTAAATGGTCCAGGCGAATGCATACCCCGGTTGCATGACTCGTTCGATAATCCAAATTCTCTGCCTCTCTTGCGCCCAGCAGGGTCGGATGCCTTACCCGCAAAGGCTTTTACATATTGCTAGACGCGAACCCATGCCGCAGAGGGAGGATAAGAATTTCCCACGCACTTTTCAAGCGATGCCAGAGAGATTATCCGTGACAGCTCGGACCGAGACCAGGCGCATGAAAGTGCAAGTGCGCGGGTGAACCAGGCAGAACATCTGGTCACTCGCACCCCCGTCGCCGTAAGAGAGACACGCGCATAAGAGGGTATTAGGGCGAGACATGCTCTGCGACAGGCTGTAAGGCCGCGCTCAGCACCTCGTGGATCATCTCGACTGGCACGAAGGTTATGGCCTGCCGCACGTCCTCGGGCAATTCGTCGAGGTCGTGCTCATTGCGCTTGGGCAGGATCACGGTGGTGAGTCCAGCACGGTGGGCTGCCAGCACTTTCATTTTGACCCCGCCCACAGGGAGGACACGCCCACGCAGGGTAATTTCTCCCGTCATGCCGACATCGTGGCGCACAGGTCGACTGGTCAAAAGACTCGTCATGGCCGCGACCATGGCGACGCCAGCAGAGGGGCCATCCTTAGGAATAGCCCCGGCGGGGACATGCACGTGAAAATCTGAATTGGTGAACACTTCCAGGTCTATGTCCAGCTCAGGGGCTTGAGCACGCACATAGCTGTAGGCAATCTGCGCACTCTCACGCATGACGTCACCAAGATGTCCGGTCAGTGTTAGATTGCCTTTACCCTGCATGCGTGTCACCTCAATGTAGAGGATGTCGCCACCGGTAGCGGTCACCGCGAGTCCCGTGGCAATGCCTGGGATGTTGAGTCGTTCGTGCAGCTCGGAGACGAACGGTTCGTGTTTCAGGTATTCCAGCACGCGCCCTGGCGTCACCTCGATCTGCTCGGCCTCGCGGGACGTAATCTGCACAGCGACCTTGCGGCAGATGGCGCCAATGCGACGTTCCAGGTTACGGACCCCGGCTTCACGGGTGTAGTCACGGGCAATTTTGAGCAGGGCCTCGTCCGTAAAGGTAATTTCCTCCGGACGTAAGCCATTGGCCTGGCGCTGGCGTGGCATCAGATACGCCTGGGCAATGCGGAGCTTTTCGTGCTCGGTGTAGCCGTCGAGCTGGATGATCTCCATGCGGTCGCGCAGCGGCTCTGGTATAGTCTCCAACTGATTGGCCGTGGTAATAAACATAACATCGCTCAGGTCGAAGTCGACATCCAGATAGTGGTCACGAAAGGTGCGATTCTGGGCCGGGTCGAGCACTTCCAGCAGCGCACTGCTGGGGTCGCCACGCCAATCTTGGCCAACTTTATCAATCTCATCCAGTATGAAGACCGGGTTGCGTGTCCCAGCCCGCTTAATGGACTGGATGATGCGGCCTGGCATGGCGCCGATGTAGGTCCGGCGATGGCCACGGATTTCCGCTTCGTCGCGCATGCCACCCAGACTCATGCGTGTGAACTTACGCCCCAGGGCCCGCGCGATGCTCTGGCCCAGGCTGGTCTTGCCCACTCCGGGTGGGCCAGCAAAGCAGAGAATGGCCCCTAAGGCCTCGTGGGTCGGCGAGCCGTTCCCCGTGTCGCTCCTGTCCTCCTCAGCCGTATGACGCTCAGCATTGAGCTTGCGCACCGCCAGGAATTCTAGGATGCGGTCTTTCACCTCTTGCAGATCGTAGTGGTCCTCCTCCAGAACTGCGCGGGCGTGTGGGATATCGAGTTGGTCAATGCTCAGGACGTTCCAGGGTAAAGTCACCAGCCAATCCAGGTAGGTCTTGATCACACCGTATTCGGCAGCCTGCGGCGGCAGGCTTTCGAGACGTTTAAGCTCGCGCAGGGCCTCTTGCTTCGCCTCTTCGGGCAGTTTGGCAGCTTCGATCTTCTGCTGATAGTCCTCGGCAGTGGCCCGATTTTCGTCGGCTTCTCCTAGCTCTTTCTGGATAGCCTTGAGTTGCTGACGTAGGTAGTAGTCGCGCTGCGCCTTGTCCATTTCCTCACGTGCTTCAGTCTGGATTTTGTGGCGTATGCTTAAAATTTCTTTCTCGTGGGTCAGATGCGTGATCAGCCGGCGGAACTTGTCTTTCACACTATCCATTTCCAGAATCTGCTGCCCCTCCGAGACCTGGAGTCGGGCGATAGCCGCCACCATATACGCCAGTAAGCGCGGATCATGCACTTGCCCCAGGAAGTCCCGCAGTTCACGCGGCACGTGCGGTGAGAGCGCGACGACTTCCTGGGCGAGCTCGCGCAAAGTGCCCTGCAGCGCTTCTAATTCGACATCCGACTCAACAATATCGCTCGCCAGGGTGATACGAGCCCGTAAGTAGGGCGTGGTTTGGACCCACTCCGCGATACGAAAGCGTTCGATGCCCTGCACGACCACCTGCAGCGTATTGTCCGGGGTACGTGACACATTTTGGATATTAGCCATGGTGCCAGTTTCATACATCTGGCCCGGAAGAGGTTCTTCCACTTTCGCATCAGGTATACCTACGAGGCCGATGAGGCGATCCCCCTGGAGCGCATCCTCGATCAAGCGCATCGAGCGTGGGATGCCAATCGCCAGAGGCATCACAGAAAACGGATACGCCAAGGTACTCCGCAAGGGCAAAATGGGCAGGTCACTCGGTATGGTGGCGAGGCGGGTGGTTTGCTCATCCGGTTGCATAAAATTGGGCATATTCCTGCACCGTCTCCTATATATGGGTCCTACTTTGTCTAGAGTGGAAGAGCGGTAAGAAGGACAGCACAGCTACAGACATTCGTTCGGTTCCCTCTCCTTGTGGGAGAGGGGACGAACCTAGTTGTCCCGTGGCACAGCCATCATGCGTTCCAGCGACCGCCGTGCTCCATCCATGATGTCTTCCTCCACCGTAATGGGGAACACATCCTCGGTGAGGGAGCGATGCACCGCGTCGAGGTCAATCATCTTCATATAGGGACAATGCAAGCGGCACCCGATACAGCCGTCAGCAGCGACAAACTCGCGATCAGGGTAACGCTTCTGCATCTGGTGGATAATGCCGTGCTCGGTCGCAATGATGAAGGTTTTGGTACTGGGATATTTCGCGATGCGGCCTACCATCGCCGTGGTTGAGCACACCTCATCGGCGATAGCGATAATGTCCTCGCGGCACTCAGGATGTGCAATAATGACGGCATCCGGCGCGAGCTCTTTCACTTTCTTTACATTGGCGCCACGCAGCACATCGTGCGTAGGACAAGCCCCATCATAGACCACCACGTCTTTGTCAGGCACCTGTTTTTTCACCCAATTACCGAGATTGCGGTCGGGCACGAAGAGGATCTTATCAGTATCAAGGCTACGAATCACTGACACCGCATTGGCCGACGTGCAGCAGATATCAGACATGGCTTTGATCTCTGCCGACGAATTTACATACGTGACAACGGCATAGCCAGGGTAGCGGTCCATCCACTCTTCGAGGCTTTCTGGAGTGATCGAATCGGCCAGCGCACAGCCAGCCGAGAGATTGGGTAACAGGACGGTTTTTTCGGGGTTGAGAATTTTGGCTGACTCAGCCATGAAATGCACGCCGCAAAAGATAATCCTCTCTGCATCCGTGCGTTGCGCTTCCAGGGCGAGCCCCAGCGAGTCGCCAACGAAATCAGCGACATCCTGCACTTCTGGAACTTGATAATTATGTGCGAGGATGACGGCATGCTTCTTAGCAGCGAGGGTTTTAATGTGTTCAGCTATCGGTGCCATCAGCTACCTCCTCTTCAATTCTCGCCCCCGTATCGGGTGGCACGAGATTCGTCCCGGCGGGAAAAATGCGCCAGAACTCCTTCTTGATTAGATTGACAATCGTGGCACTCTTGCTGAAGCCGTGATACGTGGCCACAGCCTCCAGCATATCCATGTCCCGATCGGTGGCAGAGAATGTCCGCACTTTGCGCTTACTCACGGTCACACTCCCGGGTACTTCATATACAGAAATTATATAAAACTTGTATGGTTATTAATTATATGGTATGTGAGCTGGATGTCAAGGCGCGATTTGGGAAAGGTGTAGGATAGGGAAGGCATACCAGGGTGCGTGTAGCATCGCAACGCTGAGTGATAGACGAGCAGGTACATGAGCGGTAATAGGCCACTGGGAATGCCATACGGTAACGAGAGGCACTAACCCTCATTCAAGACTTTAATATAGGCCTGCTGCCGTAGGGATTCGAGCCACTCCTGATATCTCCGTTCGGTTTTGTCGCGCAAAATTTCTGATTTGAGTTCTTCCTGCACCTCTGCAAACGGTCTCATACTGGCTGCCTGCCTGGCCTCAAGACGGATGATATGAAACCCAATGCGTGTCCGCACGACATCGCTGATCTGGCCAGGTTGGAGCTGGGCTGCGGCTTCCTCAAAGCCTGGTAGAAGTTCCCCGGGCTTAAAGGTCCCCAAAAGTCCCCCTGTCTCAGCCGAGGGACCGTCAGAATACTGCCGTGCTAAAGCCGTGAACTGACCACCATTACGCAGTTGCTGCAGCACTGACTCCGCCTTCGCACGCAGACGTTGTTCATCTTGCTCGGTGGCATAGGGAGGGAAGAGAAACAGGATATGGCTGACCGTCTGGCCCCCTGCTACTTGATACTGCTGTTGTTTGGCACGATATGTTTCTTGCAATTCGGTATCGAGGACCGTGAGGCGTGAACGCACTTCTGCATTCACCACCTTGGTAATGAGCAAGCTCTCGGCCACCTGCTTCTTATACGCCTCCAGAGTCAAGCCACGAGTTTTCAGCAATTGTAAAAATTGTTCGTCGGCCACATCGTTCTGTTTTTTGAGGGCGTCGATCTGATGGTTCACATCTTCGTCGCTCACCTTTAAATTCAAGTGGCGCGCCCGCGTGAGCTGGAGTTGCACATCTACCAGACCGGTCAACGTACGCTTAAACGACGCCTTCACCTGCTGATCGAGCGCGAACCCGTTGTACTGCCGCGATAATTGTTCGGTTTCAGGCAGCATTGCCTCACGCACTTCGGTGATCGTGATGATGTCATCATTCACAATCGCGGCAATCCCATCAACGAGTTGCGTATTTTGCGCCCAGGTGAGGGACGCCCCAGCATGCCCTACCAGTATAGCGCACGCGCCAAGGCACACTGCCAGCCAGTGGCGCCATCCCCAGCTGCGTAATAGACTAGTCACCTGCTTCATATGTCTCCCTCGCTCAGCCGCCTGCGGAACTCAATCCTTGACAATCCCAATGATGACCATCATGCCCGGTTTCAGCAAGCCATCTGAATTCGCGACGGTAATCTGGACCGGAATACGCTGTTCGACTTTGGTAAAGCTGCCAGTTGGGGGGAACAACGCGAACTCAGAAATAGCTGCGGCGCCTATGGTCTCGACTTTGCCTTCAAAATGCCGGTCCGGGTAAGCATCCACCGTGATGTCTACCGGTTTGCCCACGGCCACCTCACGGATGTATGATTCCTTGATATTGGCCAGGATCCAGACGTCCTTCGGGTCACTGATCACCAGCACAGGCTGGCCGTTTTGCACCAGTTGCCCTTCCTCGACCCGTTTCCGACTGATCACCCCATTAATCGGGCTCCGCAGCACAGTATCCTGGAGACTCTGGCGAGCACGTTCGGCCTTGGCACGTGCCTCCTTGAGGCGAGCTTCCAGGATCTGCAGCCTGTCTTGCCGCGATTTACTGCGCTCAACCTCAGTCTGCACCAAGCGGACACTGGCCTGCGCCTTCTCGACTTCCGCTTCCAGCGTCTGCACTTTGCGTTCGCGTAGCTGGATGCGCTTCTGGGCCGTCTGAGCATTGTTGAGGCGCGCCCTGAGCTGTGCCACGCGCTCTTGCGTGGCATTGAGGCGTGCCTGCACTTGCGCCAGGGTATCCTGCGCCTGGTCCCGATTGGCAATCGGTACGATACCTTCCTGGACGAGAGCCTGAGCACGCTCCCAATTACTCGTGGCAATGCGCATCTGCCCCTGCGTCTCCTTGACGGTTGATTCCGATTCTTTGAGGGCTGCTTCCGCCTCGACGATCTGGTTGCGCGTCTGCTCTGTTTCCAATACTAGTGCCGTACGCTCCTCGGCGAGAGCGCTCTGTTTCGCCACCAGCTCAGCGCGTGCCTGGATGAGCTGATCCTCAGCACGCTTGATGTCGAGGGCATACTCCTTTTTATCCTCCTGAACCTGCCGCTCGATCATCTCAGCCTGTGCCTGGGCTTCCTCAAGCTGCAGACGATACGTCGTATCGTTGAGCTCCAGCAGTATATCGTTAATTTTGACGACACTCCCCTCATCAACACGCAGCACTTTGACTATCCCTGAGACTTCTGGAGCCACTGACACCATACGCCCCTTCACCCGGGCGTCGTCCGTGGTCACATGTTTCATACTATAACGCAAGTACTCGAAGGCCTTTATCAAGCCAAAAATCGCTCCGATCGCCAGGACAATGCTGGGAAGGATGACCCGAAGTTTCGCAAACTTCTGCCATTTCTCTGTCATAATGACAACACCTAGAGAAGAATTCTTTGCCTTGTTCTTCAGATACTTATAAAGGGGAGGCGCTACATGCTAGCACCCACGTGTAGCTGTTGCAAGCGCTTTTTCAACAGCAACAGCCGCGCTTCAGCGGTAGTACGCGGTAGGGGCATGCGGACCACATGCTCGGAGTGAAAACGAAAGCGTGGTGCAGTGGTTTGTAACCATTGCAGCAGGCGATGCGGCTCGACGGGGGTTTGCGGATGAAACGTCAGGAGCACCTCCAGACCACGTTGTTCGATACGCTCTAGAAAGAGTTGACGGGCGAGGAGTTTTACTTCGATCACCAGCAGCAGACGTTCCACCGCCGGTGGTGGGGGGCCAAAACGGTCCTGAAGCTCCTGACGCAGGGCCTCAAGGGCCGCTGGCTCGGTGAGCAGGGCACAGCGCCGATAGATCTCCAGGCGCTGTGCTTCGCTGTCCACATACGTCTCCGGGAGATACCCCTGGACTTCCAGGCGCAGCTCAGGCTCAATGCGCGGCAGAACCTCTTCCCCGCGCACGGTCCGAATGGCCTCCTCTAACATCTGGCAGTATAGATCGAATCCAACACTGGCAATGTGGCCAGACTGCTGCGGTCCGAGGAGGTTCCCCGCACCACGAATTTCCAGATCCCGTGAGGCCAGGTGGATGCCTGCCCCGAGCTCGCTAAACTCTTCCAGGGCCTCAATACGCTTGCGGGCCGTCTCTGACAGCAAGAGATCCCCAGGAATCAGGAGGTAGGCATACGCCTGCTGCACACTCCGTCCAACGCGTCCACGCAGCTGATAGAGCTGGGCCAGTCCGAACGTCTCGGCATGATTGATAATAATGGTATTGGCTGAGGGGATATCGAGGCCAGACTCAATGATCGTCGTACACAAGAGCAGATCAAAGTGGCGCTCCAGAAACCGCATCATGATGGTTTCCAGCGTCCTCTCGGGCATCTGCCCGTGGGCTATGCCGATGCGACACTCGGGCACGAGCCGCTGCAGCAGCGCCTGCAGCGCTGGGAGGGTGTCAATACGATTGTGCACAAAGAACACCTGCCCACCCCGGGCGAGTTCATCCCGAATGGCACGCTCGATGGTCTCCTCCGCATAGGGGGTCACCATGGTCTGGATGGCACTGCGTCCTTCCGGTGGCGTGGCAATAATACTGCAATCGCGTAATCCCACCATGGCCATATGCAAGGAACGTGGAATCGGCGTGGCGGTGAGCGTCAGAACGTCGACTTGCTGGCTGAGGCGTTTGATTTTTTCTTTATGGGCGACCCCAAAGCGGTGTTCCTCATCGACCACCAGTAAGCCTAAATCCTTGAACTGCACATCTTTTTGTAACAGACGATGCGTCCCAATGACGATGTCCACCGTGCCTTGGCGCAGCCCCGCCAGTATTTGTTGTTGGTCTTTGCGACCACGTAACCGGCTGAGGAGACCGATGTGTACGGCGTAGGGCGCAAAACGTCGCTGGAAGGTATCGTAGTGCTGCTGCGCTAAGACCGTCGTGGGCACCAGGATCGCCACTTGCTTATTGTCGTAGACGGCTTTGAAGGCGGCACGCATCGCGACCTCGGTTTTGCCATAGCCCACGTCGCCACACACTAGCCGTTCCATGGGGCGAGAGCGCTCCATGTCCACGAGCACCTCCTGAATCGCCCGTAGTTGGTCCTCGGTTTCGACGTACTCAAAGCCGCTTTCAAACTCGCGATGCAGCCCTGCCTCCTGGGAAAAAGCATAGCCAGGATGCAGCTGACGCGCCGCATGGACCTGTACCAGGTCTGTGGCCATGGCCAGCAAGGCCGTTTTGACACGTTCCTTCGTACGCGCCCAGGCCGCTCCACCCAGACGATCGAGCGGGGCGCTGTCGCCATCACCACCCGTGTACTTTTGCACCATGCTGAGGCGATACGAGGGAATGTACAATTTGGCGCCATCCGCATACTCCAGCTCCATGAACTCCCCACCCTCGTGCTCAACGTCGAGAAACGTCATGCCCCGATAGCGTCCGACCCCGTAGTCGATGTGCACGACGCGCTCACCGGGACGGAGAGTGGCAAAGTCGTTTAGGAACTGCGGTCGACGGCGGGAAGCAGGAGGTTGTTCCTGTTTCTTCTCGCCAAAAATATCGGCGTGGCGCAGGAGCACGAGGCGCATCTCGGGCCAGACAAATCCCTGGCTGAGATGGCCGACACTTAGCAGGAGCGCTCCAGGACGGAGCACATCGTCGGAGAGGACGGCGGTACATGTAGCCAGAGAGCGACTGGTGAGGTTGTATGACGCGAACAGTTCCTGCATACGCCGTACTTCCAGGGCAGAATGACAGAGCACCACAATACACAAGGCGGCATCCTGCCACTGCCGTATCTGGGTAATGAAGCGCTCCAGCCCTCCGAAAAACTGCGGCGTACCGTGGGGTCGGAACACCATGGCTGTCCGTGTCATATCCGTCGTGTTATAGCGCGCCATGGCGACATCGATACGATCCTGCAATTGCTGGATGATGGCTGTGTGGTCAAGCAGGTGCTCCGCCGGCAGTGCGACGGTCGTCTCACCCAGGTGCATCGAGTCTGGGGATGGGAGCTGGGCTAACGTCAGATACAGCTCCTCAACGTCGACACCACACAGGAGACCGGTCGCTGGCAGGTAGGCAAGCGGGGAACATAAAGTATCGTAAAAAAATGTTGCCATGCCCCAGGGCCAGGCACTGGGCAACTGCTCCTGCCAGCGGTCGAGACTCGCGGTGATGGACGCCTCCGACCATCCTTGCGTGGCTAAATGGGCGCGCAGACGAGTCACGCCATCCTGGCGCTGCTCCCGCTGTCGGCCCAAGGGAAACACGGGGGCGATGACAACAGTCTGGAGCGTCGTGGTGGACGTTTGTGATTGCACATCAAAGGCCCGGATGGATTCGACATCCTCGCCAAAAAATTCGATACGTACCGGGTGCGTTTGCCCTGGCGAGAACACGTCGAGAATCCCCCCGCGTAAGGCAAACTCGCCCACCGTTTCGACCATCGACACACGGCGATAGCCGCGCTCCACCAATGTGGTGGCGAGCTCTGACAAGGAAAACGACGCCCCGATATGCACTGGCAGTAAGCAGCACTGGAGCTGGTGAGGCGGCAGTACGCGGTAGCGCAGCGCCTCCGCCGCCATGACCACTACCACAGGATCATCGCCCAGGAGGCGCCAGAGTGGTTGATATGATACCAGAGCCTGGTGTTGCTGGAAGGCAACGACGTCAGCAGACGGTGGGGCTTGGTGTAAGTAGCGACAGACGACGTTTTCAAGCCCCTGCCAGTGCGGTGGAGCGTCTGGCATACCAGCAAGGAGACATTGGAAATCGTCGTAGAGGACGTCACGCTGGTGTGCATCAGGCGTGACCGCCACCAGTGACACGCCGCTCTCGACAAACAGACGTGCCAGGAAGTAGGCCTTCGCACTACCCGTGATCCCACTCACTATGTGCCGCGGCCGCGGCATAGCAGTGGGCCGCGGCTGGAGATCGGCGAAGAACTGTACCATCTATTCGATAGCACCAGCGATCTTGAAGATCGGCAGATACATTGCCACAACCATCCCGCCAATGACCGTCCCGAGGAACACCATGAGCATGGGCTCCATCAGTTTCGTGAGTGCTGCCACGGCCGTATCCACTTCCTGGTCATAGAAATCAGCAATTTTGTTGAGCATGGCGTCGAGGGCGCCGGCGTTCTCACCGACCTCGATCATCTGTACCACCATGGGTGGGAAAATGGCCTGCCGGCCTAAGGGCTCAGCGATAGTTTGCCCCTCCTTGATACTGCTGATGATTGATAACACCGCGCCTTCCACCACTTTATTGCCAGCCGTGCGGGCCGTGATCTCCAACCCATCAATAATCGGCACACCACTGCTCACGAGCGTGCCGAGGGTGCGTGTAAACTTCGCCACCGCCACCTTCTGGATGAGGGGACCAAACACGGGCAATTTGAGAAGCAGCGAGTCCACCATAAGTTTGCCCTTCTCGGTCTTATAGAAGCGCTTGAAGAGCCAGACCAGCGCGCCTACCACGGGGAGGGCATACAGAATGTAATCTTTGACGAGATCGCTCAGGAACATGACAAACCGGGTAGGTGCCGGGAGCGTCCCACCAAAACTGGAAAACATCTCGGCGAAGACCGGAATGACATAGAGTAACAAGAACACCACAACGATGATAGCAATACCAACAATCACTGCTGGATAGACCATGGCGCCCTTCACCTGACTTTTGAGGGCCGCGGCCTTTTCCATATAGGCTGCCAGACGCGCCAGAATTGTATCGAGGATTCCGCCGGCCTCACCCGCCTCGACCATATTGACATAGAAGTCGCTATAGACCTTAGGGTGTTTGCGCAGGGCGTCCGCAAAACTATCGCCTGATTCCACATCCATTTTGACTTGACCAATAACTCTGGCAAACTCTTTATTTTCAGCCTGCCGGGCCAGGATATCCAGGCACTGTACAAGAGGCAACCCAGCCTCGATCATGGTGGCAAACTGCCGGGTGAAGACCACCAACTCCTGCTCAGTGACCTTGCTCCCAAACCCTGGAATTTTAATCTGCAGCTCTTTTGGTTTCGGCCTGATCGACGTCACCAAAATTTGCCGTTGTCGGAGCACGGCCGTGGCCGAAGCGCGATCGTTGGCCTCGATCTCGCCTCGCTGCGACGCTCCAGCACGCGTTTTCCCAGTATACCGAAAGACGGGCATGCCTTTCCTCCTCAACACTCTCCCGCTCTGCTCCCACCCCAGTTCCCCTACGAAACTGTAGTAAAAAAGGGCTGGAGCAGGCGACGTACAGCCTCCACTGGAAACGGCATCCCGGTCCAGAGCTGGAAGGCTGCTGCCCCTTGCCCAATCAGCATGTCGAGGCCCGGCACAATCGTCGCTCCACGGCGCTGTGCCGCCTGCAGCAGCGGCGTATATAAGGGGCGATAGACGAGATCATAGACCACCTGGTCGGGGTGAAAGCAGGCGTCAGGCAGCAAGGCCTCGCTGGTATCATGCAACCCCACTGACGTGGCATTAATCAGCAAGCCACTCTGCCGCGCCACATCTGCAGCCTCTGCCAGCGGCACTGCCCGCACCTGCGCCTGTGGAAAATACCCCTGGAGGACGGCCATCAGGCGTGCCGCACGCTCGTACGTCCGATTCGCCAGCACCAATACCGGACAACCCGCCTCCAGCAACGCCATGGCCACAGCGCGTGCCGCGCCGCCAGCCCCTAACATACACGTCGTGGTCGTCGTCAACGGTACATGCAGGGCATGCAGCGGCTGGAGAAATCCTTCACCGTCTGTATTATACCCAACAGTTCCGTCATCTCGAACATGTACGGTATTCACGGCGCCAATCGCGCGCGCCGCCGGCGATATCTCATCCAGATGTGCCATGATCGCCTCCTTGTGCGGAATCGTCACATTGAAGCCGCACACCCCCAGGGCGACTGCACCAGCCACCGCTGCGGCAAGCCGCTCGGGAGCAACAGGAAAAGGCAGATAGACACAGTCCAGATGGTGGTGTCGGAAGGCAAAGGTCTGCATCAGGGGTGATAACGAATGGGCTATGGGATAGCCCATGATCCCGTAAAGCCGTGTCGTCCCACTCGGAGACAGTGGGATTTCTTCGGTAGGCGCCATCAACATCGTCTTTCTTGATACACACTGACTCAGTGCAAGAGCGCGCGCGTCAGCAGCATATCGCGCTTCACATTGCTGCGCCCTGACTGCATCGGAATTTCCTGTCCGTTCAAGGCCAGGCGGATGCCTCGGACATTGCCAACGGTGAGCCGAAAACGTTCACTTGCTTCCCATTGCACGCTCTTGCCAGAGGCCAGAAGCAGAGTATGGCGCTTATCCCCATCAATTTCGACCCGCAGCCAGGTGTCTGCCACGGCTGTTGCCTGTAACACCAGCGTGTCTGGGCTCACAGCCCCTCCTCCTTCTTTGCGTGGTGCGGTACCCGGTGCCGGCGCGGGGAGTGAGGCAGCTTCAGAGGCACCCGGTGTTGTGCGGCCCGGGCCTTGCTCTCCCCGTGCAGCAGGAGCCGGGGACGTCGGCAGAACTACCGAGGCAGCTCCAGAAGGCTCGGGCTGCGGCACCACCGGCGTCACTGATCCTGGGGCATCTGGGATCTTTTCCGCTTGCCCTGGCAATACCGCGGGAAAAGATGCTACTGGACTCCGGGTCGGCTGTCCCCGTCGCAATTCGTGGAGCACCAGACCCGTGATTAAGCCAAACACCGCGAGAAACACCCCGAGGCGTATGAGCTGCCCCCGTTGGGGTGACGGGGTGGGCGTCGACACAGGCCGAGGCGCCACCTCAGGAGGCTCGGAGGCCCGATGTAACGACCGATAAGCCGTCAGCACCATCTCTGGATCGAGGGCGACATACCGGGCATACGCCCGCAAGAATCCGACGACAAAGGGAGTGGCTGGTAACTGGTCATAGGCATCGTGTTCCAGCGCTTCGAGAAATTTGAGTTGGATCTTGGTGGCCGCAGCTATCTCCGGCAGCGACACCTGTTGCCGTTCACGTTCCTGGCGTAGATAGCTACCAAGGGAATCAAAATCAACCGGCATACCACCCTCCCGCTAGGGGGCAAGGGATTTAAGTTGCTCCCGCACATCAGCGGCGATATCACTCCCAGGAGCGAGCACAATGACACGCTCAAACGCAACCCGAGCCTCGTCTTTCCGCCCCTCTGCCAGGAGCACCTTCCCGAGACCAAGGTAGGCATCAACATAGGACGGCCGAAAGCGAATGGCCTCACGAAATGCCCGAATAGCTTCAGCACGTCGTCCTAGTCCAGCGTAGGCAATACCGAGATTATGATACGCTTCCGGCAGGTTTGCCTGATAGTCAAGGGCCTTCTGGAAGTGTTCTACGGCCTGCGTTAAGGCCCCCTTTTTCAGATAGGCAATGCCAATATTCGTATAGGCCAGCGCTGGTTGGTTGTATCCCGGGGCCTGCAAAGCCCGCTGGGCTATGACAATCGCCTCGTCCGGGCGCTCCCGCAGGAGGAGAACCGTACTGTAATTCACTAAGACAGATGGTGGGGCATCCGCCTGCCGAAGCGCTGCACGATACGCCTCTTCGGCGAGTTGGAGGCGGGTGAGGTTCAATGTCCCCTGTGGCTGATAGATTTGCACCTGATGAATTAAGGCCAGGCATTCGAGATACCGCGCATCGTCCGGGCGCAACGCCAGGGCTTTGCGAATTTCCTGTTCGGCCAGGAGGGGGGATTCATTGCTCAGATACGACTGTGCCAGACGATAGTGGTCATCGGCCTGCGAGCGCATTTGCGTGGACGAAGCACACCCTCCCCCAAGGGATACGACTATGCCAGCCCATAGGAACCATGTGATGCCGACACAACGCCGGATCATCTTCATCCCCACGCATCCTCACGGGCATTCACAGCGCCGCCCTAGCCTCGCTATTGCCAGAACATTGTGTTTATAACAAAGCAGGTTTGCTTTGTCAATCTGCTGCACTAGGCTTCCCCCTGACACCCAATGATGTGGATCATGGTGACATGAGCCTGCATCTGCGCACTACCGGCTTACCATGCCCCATCCTGGCGCACCAGCGCTGTGGCAAACAGCTCTGCATCCCACGCAGTCCCTAAGAGGCGATCACGGAGGTCTGCGAGACGCTCTCCCAAAGCGCTATCCCAGTACTGGCGTAGCCACTCTCCGGCCTCGGGATTGCGAAACCAATCTGCTGCAAACTGCTCGTGCAGCGCTCCCAGCAGGGCAGCGCTGAGGCTCCAACCGCGCAGGACCGTCAGGCTCGTATAGTCCCAGTCCCAATCGAGCAAGTAATACTCCTGGGGGTAGTCGACATGACAGGCATCCATCATGATGTCACGATACGCTTCCGAGGCCCCGGCCAGCGAATTGGCGGTGTACAGATGCCGTGTGTACAAGAAACGGCCCAGAGAACGCCGGAAACGGTACAAGCGGTCCAGGCAGCGCCACGCGGCATAATTCTGGTCAACACTTACCCCGAAATACTGGAATAACCACTGCGGGTCTGCCAGCAACTCCGCTACCAACTGGGCATTGCTTTCGAGCAACGCGGGGTCGCCGAGGGCGCGATTGATAGTTGGCAGCTCGGGGGAGGTGTAGGCCCATAGCAAGGCGCGCCCGCTGGCACCAGCGAAGGTTTCCGCACCCTTGAGACCCTGCACCTGAGCATAACTCAAAACAATTTCATCTGGAACGTATAAGGCGAGTGCCTCTGGTGGACCGAAGTGGGCTGACCGTTCACGCCACTCCAACCGTCCATCAACGGTAGGGGCGAGCCCCATCTCGCGCAGGCACGTTTGCAGGCCTACGACCACTGTGCCTGGCTGATAATATGCTTGATATTCGGGGAAAGTGAACAGAGCCAGAATATCGTGACGTCGCAGCTGGCCAGGCGGGAGACGCAAACGGCGCCGTACGGCCCAGGTCAGGAGGTCCCTGTAGACCTCTTGGGTACTGACTAAAATCTGGGTAGCGATATCCTGGAGCGTCGCCGGTTCTACCAGCAGGACGTCAGTCCACAGGGCTTCCAGAGATGCATAGCTCAGATGCTCTGCCAGAGCGCTCAAAGCTTTGAACTGGGCCTCAAATAGCTCGTCGAGTTCCCGCAGTTGCAGGCCCACCGCCGCTTCAATAGCGGCCCGACGATCGCGTCGTGGCTCCGTCGCCATCGCGGCAAAACTGGCGCGCAGTGGAATGGGCTCCTCATCCACTACACAGATCGCAGTCCGCTGGCGTGTCTGAATCTCTCGCTGCATAGGCAACAAGGCGCTACGTACATGCATGCTCAACATCCAGCTCTGCAGGCGCTGCACCGCCTCCTGCTGCGACGCTGGCGCCTCTGTACGCAGCTGCTGGAGCGTCTCGATAGCTGCGGGTGTGCACGCTTTTGCGCCGTGCGCCATGGCCTCTGCCAGGCGCGCCTCGCGTGCGTCACCAGGAGGGACATCAAGGTGAATCAAGGCAACTTCGCGCTGATAGGCCATACAGGTCTGTAAGAGAGGCTCTAGAAGGTTGTCTACTGCCATACATCCACTCACTTCTGGTCTATATACATCCTCCAGCAATGGCCGGAATAATGGCCAGTTCATCCCCGTCCTTCAGGGCGGTCTTCTCCCCATCTATAAAGCGTATGTCCTCATCATTGAGGTAGAAGTTGATGAACTTCCGAATGCTGCCCCGATCATCAACCAAGCGCTCCCGCAGACCAGGAAAATGCTCTTCCAGATTATCGAGAACGTCTGCGACCGTGGCTCCATGCGCTGGTACTTCACTCTGATTTTTAGTGAACTTCTGTAAGGGCGTAGGAATGCGTACGACAATAGCCATCGTAACCTCTCCTTTCACACATACGGTTCTGCACGACATGTAGCGCGAACATATATAGACATCAGCGGTCACTTGTCAAGTAGGCTTTCCAGGAACCTGCCAGCATCTGCGGTTAAAAAACGTACTCACGATTGACGACGATATCTCCCTGTTGCCGCAGTTTCTGGTATTCGGCATGTAAGAATTGCTGAAAACCTGCCGCTACCTGTTGTCGCTTCCGGTCAATGAGTTTTTGACGATACTCAGCCTTGTCCGCCACATACGCCTGCATGTCAGCCGGCTGGCGTTCCGTCACCTGGAGCACAAAGTACCGTGTGCCATCGTGCGCTGTACCGACATCGCCTACCTGCAGGCCAAAAGCCACACGGCTGAAGGCAGCCTGCTGGCCGAGCTGGGGCACGGGGTCACGGCGCTTGAACAAGCCAGTCTCCACCACTTGGACAGAGTGCGCGGCAGCCAGCTCAGCCAGGGGTGTGCCAGCACGCACCTGCGTGGCCCACTCCTCCGCCTGTTGCCGTGCCAGTTCCATGCTTTTTTGCGCTCGGAGATCCTGCGCGACGCGGTCTTGCGCAGCACTGAATGCCAGAATCGTCGATGGATGGATCGCAGCAGTCTGGAAAATATAATGCGTGCCATCCTGCCCTTGCTGGGTATCCACACCCAGCTCGGGCATGGCGAAAACACGCTTCACGAGATCGGGCAGCCCCTCCACGCCTTCCACCCGTCCAGTAGCAGGGATAAACGGGGTAGTCACAACCTCGAGCTCGTGCTGCTGGGCCAGCGCGACAAACTGCTGTGGATTGGCCTCGATGGCGGTCAGCACGTCATCGACAAACACTGCTGCTGCCTCGCGGGCTTTATCCTCACGAATTTTGTCCTGGATCTCTGCTTCGACCTCGGCGAGGGGCTTTGTTTCTGCCTCGCGCTTGTCCTCGACCCGTATAACATGCCATCCAAAGGGAGTGCGTACCAAGTCGCTGAGTTGCCCCACCGGCAGCGAGAAAGCGGCTGCCTCGAACGGCGCGACCATTTGTCCACGCGGGAAATAGCCAAGGTCGCCCCCCTGCTCAGCCGTCGCCGCATCCTCCGAGTGCTGTTTGGCCAGAATCGCAAAATCCTCACCATTTCGCAAAGCGGCTAACACCGCTTCAGCGCGCGTACGAACTTGTGCTTCCTGCTCCGCGGTGGCTGCTGAGGCGACTTTGAAGAGAATATGCCGCGCCCGCACTTGCTCCGGGCGCTGGAAGGTTTCAAGATGCCGTGTATAGTAGTCATTCACTTCCTCCTCGGAGGGATTGTAGTGCTGCATAAAGCGCTGCAAAGGAATCGCTACGTAGCGGATCTGCCGCTGCTCTGGGGCACGATATGCTTCCTTATGCGCCTCATAGTAGCCCTGCAGCTCCTCGTCCGTCATGGTAACCTGGGCCTCAAAAGCTGACGCCGTCAGCATGACATAGCGTACAGCGATCCGTTCATTGTCGTGACGATACATCTGTTCGACTTCGGCGTCCGTCACCTGGATCCCCTCCGTCAACAGGGCACTCACCTTCTGGAGCAAAAGAGCCTGCCGCTGTTGCGCCTCGAACTGACGCGGTGCCATAGGGGGTACCAGACTCCGCAATACCGCCTGATAGCGCGCCAAACTGAACCGACCCTGCTCCTGGAAAGGCGCCATCCCAGCAATGGAATCTTCAAGTTCTTGCTGCGTGATCACCACCCCATATTGCTCGGCCAGGCGCAGGAGGATGGCGCGTTTGGCCAGCTCTTCCAGGGCTATCTCGCGGAAATTAAACTGGGCGTTGAGATCTACCTCCGACTGCATCCGAAAGATAGCACGATACCGTTGCTGCAGTGCATTATACGTGGATTGGAATTCACGGACACTGATCGGCTGGCCAAAAATCGTCGCGACCTCCGAGCGGCTTGGACCGCCGCCCGAACGCACACCCCACTGATAGAAAATGGTCACGACAAAGGCCAGTACGACGGCCAGGAGAACCCCCTTAATAACCCAGGTCTGGGCGTTTCGCATCCATTGCAACATACTCTTCCCCTACAGGACGCGTATCATGACTTCCGCTGTTCTATACTTTGTCTCTAACTGTTCATTCTAGAAAATGCTGAAAATTTTGCAACTCTACTCCTCGCCAGCCAGGCAGGGCACTGGCGCATATTCGCATTGTCAACCACCCTGTTTCTCGCTATAGTTGGGGGACATTAATCAGAGACGAAAAATGGCGCAGACCCTCGCAAGGGAGGCCAGGGCGTTGGTGCTTAATTCGCTGTACGGACTCTTTTCAAACGATCTGGCTATTGATCTTGGAACGGCCAACACCCTCGTCTATATGGCAGGAAAAGGGGTGGTATTGCGTGAACCGTCCGTAGTCGCCGTGCATCGAGATTCCAAGCAGGTGCTGGCGGTTGGCATGGCGGCCAAGCGCATGCTCGGTCGCACTCCTGGCACTATTGTAGCGATCCGTCCTATGAAGGATGGTGTGATTGCGAATTTTGAAATCACCGAGGCGATGCTGAAGTATTTCATCACCGAGGTGCATAACCGCCGCACCTTGGTACGTCCGCGTATTGTTATTGGTGTGCCGTCCGGCATCACCCAGGTGGAAAAACGGGCCGTGCGCGATTCGGCAGAATCTGCCGGTGCCCGCGAGGTATATCTTATCGAGGAACCGATGGCGGCTGCCATCGGTGTGGGGCTCCCCATCCAAGAGCCTTCGGGGAATATGATCGTCGATATTGGAGGGGGTACCACAGAAGTTGCCGTCATTTCCCTCTCCGGGATTGTGTACAGCCGGTCGATGCGTATCGGCGGTGATGTCATGGACGAAACGATCGTCAATTATATCAAGCGTAAATATAACCTGCTCATTGGCGAGCGCACGGGTGAAGAAATTAAAGTGCGTCTGGGGTCTGCCGTACCTGTTGGCGAAGCGCTTGCCCTGGAGGTCAAGGGCCGTGATTTGGTTGCCGGGATCCCGAAAACGCTCCTGATCAATGATACGGAGATTCGCGAAGCCCTGGCCGAACCGATCGGCAACATTGTCGAAACGGTGCGTATTACATTGGAGCGTACCCCACCGGAGCTGGCGGCAGACATCATCGACCAGGGCATTGTGCTGGCGGGGGGGGGCGCGTTGTTGCGCGGTTTGGATGTGCTCCTGCGGGAAGAAACGGGTTTGCCTGTGACGATTGCCGAGGACGCCCTGTCAGCCGTAGTCCTGGGAGCTGGCCGGCTGCTGGACGAGTTGGATTTGCTCCACAAAGTCTCCGTCTGATTGAGGGCCTGGGGACGTGCACGATGAAAGCTCTCGCAGAGCGCTGGAAACCCATCGCCCTCCTCCTCTGTTTACTCCTGTTGGCGCTCGTACTGACTACATTCAAAACCCGTCTGGCACCGCAAACCTCGCTGTTCCAACGTCTGGGACTCTCAGTGGTGATGCCGTTCCAACAAGCCATTGCGAGTCTCGCACAACGCCTCAGTGGCTTCTGGAATGGCTATATCAATCTCGTGCACGTACGCCAGGAGAACGTGCGCCTGCAGCGCCAGGTGGAAGTGCTGCAAGGGCAACTCACCCACTACCAGGAAACCTACGTGCAACAGCAGCGCCTGCGCGAACTCCTCGGGTTTCGTGCTCTGGCCTTTCCACAAGCCGTGGTGGCCGAAGTGGTGGGTATCGATCCCAGTCCGTGGTCAGAAGTGGTTACAATTAATAAGGGCAGTCGGGATAGTCTCCGGAAGGACATCGCGGTGGCCACCCATCAGGGACTGGTGGGACGCACGATCGAGATGGCGCCGCACTATGCCACGGTGCTCCTGCTGACCGATCGGCGTAGCGCTGTAGATGCGCTCATCCAACGGACCCGAGCGCGTGGGATTGTGGTCGGGAAGACCCGGCGTCTCTGTGAGCTGCGCTATGTCGATCTGCACGCTGATATTCAAGTGGGAGATACGGTGGTGGCGTCCGGTCTCGGGGCAGTGTATCCCAAGGGCTTACTGATTGGCACCGTTGCTACCGTGCATCAAAAACCTCAAGGTCTCTTCCATGAAGTCGAGGTCCAACCGGCGGTGGACCTAGCGCAATTGGAGGAGGTGCTGGTCCTGGTACCTTAACCTATGTTCAGTGCAGTGTACGTGACGGTGGTTTTGCTCGCGTTGCTGGCGCAAACCAGTCCCTTATTGTTCACGGTTGGTCCCGGCTTGCGGGTGGATCTCACCCTTATGGTGGTGGTATATTTCAGCCTCTTTTGGGGTTGGAAGCGGGCCCTGGTATTAGGGTTTCTCACCGGGCTCTGTCAAGACGCGCTTTCCAGTGAAGTGCTAGGCCTCAGCGCCCTCAGTAAAACGCTCACGGCCTTTGTAGTCCACACCTTGTCGCGGCACGTGCAAGTCCAGAGTCTTACTGTCCAGGTGCTGTTTACCTGTCTGGCCGTGGTGGTCGATACCCTGGCCCGCTTGGTGGTGTTGATGGTGTTCCAGCTGCCGAGCTTGGCGTTGCCCATCGTGTTCAGTACGTTCGCACAACAGACCTTGCTCAGTATTCTGTTGGCGCCGTGCGTCTATTACGGACTCCAGACCGCCATGCAGTATGGCCATATACGTCCGGACAAAGGCTAGAGCTATGGCACGCTATAGCAGCCCTGGTGAACCTGGCACTTGCGACGATGAGATCATCTACATCCAGCGGCCTTTGCCGCCGTATGATGATGGCTTCCGTCGTCGCTTGTGGGTTTTGATGACAGTCGTGCTGATCAGTCTCTGCCTGTTGCTGGGGCGGACGTGGCAACTCCAGGTCCTCCAGGGAGAATACTTCCTGCACTTGTCTGAACAGAATCGCCTGCGGAGTCTGCGTACGAAGAGTCTGCGCGGCAAGATCCTGGATCGTCACGGGTATGTGCTGGCGGATAACCGTGCGGCCTATACGCTGATGGCCATTCCTGCTGATCTGCCCCCGCGGGACGAGCTCGGGCCACTCCTGCGGACGCTGAACATTGACATTGACCCTGAGACGCTGCGTCCACGCCGGCGTGCCGCAGCGTTAAAACCCGTGCCAATCCAGCGTGACTTCCCGCGTGATCAGGTCGCCTACTTCGCTGAGCACCGCATGGACTTTCCGGGGATGTTCATCGAAGTAGAGCCGTTACGGACCTATCCCTACAGCACGTTGGCAGCGCACCTGCTGGGCTACCTCGGGGAAATTAGCGAGGTGCAACTCCAGCAGAGTAAGGACCTCGGCTACTATCTAGGCGATCTGGTGGGACAGTCCGGGCTTGAACAGGCCTTTGAAGACGTGCTCCGCGGTCAGCCAGGGCTCCGCCAGGTGGAGGTCGATGCCGTTGGGCGTGAAACGCAAGTCATTGCGGCGCGCCCAGCAACGCCCGGTATGGATCTCGTGCTGACCCTCGATCTCCAGCTCCAACAGCTCGCCGAGCGCCTCCTCGAAGATCACAGGGGCTCCATCGTGGCCCTCGACCCGCGTAACGGCCAGATTCTCGCTCTGGCGAGCCAGCCGGCCTTTGATCCGAACGTCTTTGTCCCCCGTCCCTCTCCCGCTACGTGGCGGGCCTTGAGCACCGATCCACATTTTCCATTGCACAACCGTGCGACGCAAGGCCAGTATCCGCCTGGCTCTGTGTTCAAGATTGTCACGGCCCTGGCCGCACTCGCCGATGGGGTGATTACACCGCATACCACCGTGTGCTGTCCTGGCTATTATGACTTTGGGGAGCATACCTTCCGTGACTGGAGACCGTCCGGCCATGGCTGCGTACAGCTCCGCCAGGCCTTAACCCAGTCGTGTGATGTCTATTTTTATCACGTGGGACAACTCCTAGGCATAGACCGTATTGCCCACTATGCGCAGGCTTTTGGCTTTGGACAACTGACGGGTTTTGCGGGCGGCTTCGAGAAGAGTGGCCTGATGCCTTCCAGCCAGTGGAAACGCCGGGTCCGTGGCCAGCCCTGGTATGCTGGAGAAACCCTCTCGGTGGCCATAGGCCAGGGGTATACGATGACTACCCCTTTGCAGGTGGCGAATATGATAGCAGCCCTGGCCAATGGGGGCACCCTGTATAAACCCTCTATTGTGTTGCGTCGAGAAATGCTGCATACCCCTACACCGATGGACACGGCCCCCACGGTGCTGCACCAACTCCGGGTGCCGCCGCAGTACGTCGCAGCCGTACAGCAAGGACTGTGGAGCGTCGTGAATGACCCGAGAGGCACTGGGAAACTGGCACGCCATGAGCACATTGCCATCGCGGGGAAAACGGGTACCGCCCAGGTCGTACAGCTCCCAGAACATGACGCGTCACCGGGCCGTCAGCAACACCTGCCGGAACAGTACCGCCATCATGCCTGGTTCGTCGCCTATGCGCCGTTTGAGGCGCCACGCATTGCCGTCGTCGTGATGATTGAGCATGCTGGCAAAGGCGGCAGCCAATTTGCCGGCTATGCCAAAACGCTTATTGAAGCCTATCTGCGGCAGAGCTATCCTGTAGCTGCTATGCCTCTCAAGACTACCAAGCTCACGCGGTGAGTGTCTCCTAGGAGGTGGCGTGTGGCCTTTGATCGACGGCTGGCCATGAACTTTGATTGGGGTACGCTGGCCTTATCCCTGGCCATTGTCTCCTTGAGTATCGTCTTACTCTACAGTGCCACGTCTGAGCGTCTTGAAGGCCCCAGTGGCATGCATTTGAAACAACTGGTGTGGGCCGTGATCGGGCTGGTCAGTATGTTTGCCGTGCTCTGTATTGATTACCAGACGCTGTGCCGGCATGCCTATGTGTTATACGGGGTTCTGCTGGTCAGCCTGGTCATTGTGCTGCTGTTTGGTCGGGTCGTGAATGGGTCGCAGCGCTGGCTGGTACTCGGGCCCTGGCACGTGCAAACCTCTGAGCTGGCGAAACCTGTGCTCATCCTTGTGCTGGCCCGCTATTTTACCGAGCATACGCCAGCCGGTACGGCCTCGCTGACCTTCCGTGATCTCCTCTTACCCGTGCTCCTGGTGGGCCTGCCTTTTGGGTTGATTGTCAAACAACCCAACCTGAGCACGGCGATGGTTTTGGTGGTCCTTCTGGCCGTCATGGCCCTCATGATCGGCCTGCGTAGTACAACCCTGATTACCCTGCTCCTGCTCGGTGTTGGCGTGTTACCGCTGGCATGGACCCTGGTGCTCAAAGACTATCAACGCGAACGGCTTTTAACACTGTTGAACCCGCAGCCTGACTTGTTGGGTGCAGGCTACCATAGCTGGCAATCCAAGATCGCCATTGGCTCAGGAGGGTTGTGGGGGAAAGGCCTGCTGGCTGGCACCCAGAGCCGCCTCAGCTTTCTGCCCGAGCGTCATACGGACTTTATTTTTGCTGTCTTGGCCGAAGAAGTTGGTTTTGTCGGGGTCGTGCTGCTACTGTGTCTCTTTGTCTGTCTGCTCGTGCATGGTTTTATCATTGCTTATCGATCGCGCGACCGTCTGGGGGCACTCGTAGCCACAGGGGTAGTGACCATGCTGGCCGTGCAAATTTTTTTGAATATCGGCATGACCATCGGCTTAGTGCCCATTATTGGTCTGCCGCTGCCGTTGATGAGCTACGGCGGCTCATCACTGGTCATGACGTTTCTGTGCCTAGGGCTATTAATGAATGTGCGCATGCGACGCTTTAAGTCTGGTATGTTTCCATCCTGAACCTCGCTTGTCAATGTCTTTAAGGCTCACTATAATGCCTTTACTTTGCCTGAGGAGTTAGCTATTGAGCGACATTGTTGTGAATGCCACTCCACGTGAGACGCGTATCGCGCTGCTTGAACAGCGTATCGTGACTGAACTATTCATCGAGCGCCGTACCAATTATGGTCTCGTTGGCCATATCTATCGTGGACGTGTGGTGAAAATCCTGCCCGGGATGCAAGCCGCTTTTGTGGATATTGGCCTCCCAAAAGCCGGTTTTCTGCATGCCTCTGACATTCTTGTCGACCCGCAGATTCCACCATGGGGCCATGAGACAGCCCCGCTCGACTTGGACACGAGTCGTGATGGGGCAGCGCCTCAACCCGCCTTGCCTCCGGAGCCGGCCTACGCTATTGAAGAACTCCTGGAGGAAGGCCAGGAGCTCCTGGTGCAAGTGGCCAAAGAACCGCTGGGGACCAAAGGCTGTCGCTTGACTACCTATTTGTCACTGGCTGGGCGCTATCTCGTCCTCATGCCTGGGGTCGAGCACATTGGCGTCTCACGCCGTATCCCTGATGAGGTGGAAAAGGAACGGTTGCGCGCCTGCGTCCAAGCCCTTCTTCCAGAGGGCATGGGCTGCATTATGCGCACGCTCAGCACTGGGATCTCGCCGCAGGAATTGCAAGCGGATCTGCACTTTCTCACGGCACTTTGGCAGCACGTGCAATGCACTGCACGTCAGGTGAGCGCTCCCTGCCTGGTGCATCAAGAAGTTGACCTCGTTTTGCGCACACTGCGTGATCTTTTGACCCCTGAGGTGGAGCGGGTGATTATTGATGACGTCGAAGCATACGAACGCGCCCAGGCCTTCCTCCAGGCTGCGGACTTACCCCATCTGGCGGCAAACCTCGTCCTCTACCAAGAAACGGTGCCGCTGTTCGAGGCGTTTGGCATTGAAAAAGAAATCGAACGTGCCTTGCAACGTAAGGTCTGGCTGAAATCGGGTGGTTATATCATCATTGATCACACCGAAGCGCTCGTTGCCATCGATGTTAACACCGGACGGTTTGTCGGTAAAAGCGATCCGGCGACGACGATGCTCACCACGAATCTCGAAGCCGTGCACGAGATTGTGCGCCAACTTCGCTTGCGAAATATCGGTGGCTTGGTCATCATTGATTTTATCGATATGGATACGGACGAGCATAAACAGCTCGTGTTCCAGGCGCTGGAAGAGGCGCTGCGGCATGATCGGGCACGCACCAAGATTCTGCAAATATCTGAGTTCGGGCTCGTCGAAATGACGCGCAAACGCGTGCGGGCCAGTCTCGACCAGGTGCTCTGTGAACCCTGTGCCTACTGTAACGGCACAGGACGTATGGAATCAGCGGCATCCGTGTGCTCCAAGGTGCTGCGTGAGATCCAACGTGTCATGCGCGTGACCCCCTACGCCAAAAAAGTGATGCTCAATGTGCACCCCACGGTGGCGACCATGTTGTACAATGAGGAAAGGGCGCATGTGGCCGCGTTGGAACAGACCTGGCACATTACTCTGGCGATCCAGAGTGATAACGACATGCCACATGGGCACTTCGAAGTGCTCTCGTTATAAGATTGGGAGGCGCTAGGTGCCATGATCTGGCACTACAGCTGACAACGTTTGACGGCTGAGTAGTCCTCTAGCTAGTCAGACCACTATCAGGGGCGGTATGGGAGCGTAACGCCCTACCGCAGGAGGTTGTGTTCATGCAATGTAGGCGCTATCTGTGCTCGAAGCTTTTGGCGGTGCTGATCACGCTGCTGAGTGTGACTGTCTCGCCATACATTGGTGGAGCCCAAACGGCTTCTAGCCTCACCGAGCAAGACATCACAGGCTGGATTATTGCGACGCAAGAAGACCGTGTCTCGGTGAGTGCAGGGGATACGGTCATTCTCGATCGGGGGCGGCTACAAGGGGTCGAAGTAGGTGACCGCTATGCGGTGTTCGAAGTGGGTGATCGCCCGGCGTTCGAGGGTGGTCGTACCATTATCGATCCGCGTACCGGGCGTCTCATTCGGGTGCCGCGTGACGTGATCGGTGAACTCACCGTGGTGCGGGTCTATGAACGGACAGCGAAGGCCCAGATCCAGCGTAGTACACTTGAGGTGAACGTCGGTGCACCCATTGCCCCTCTACATACGGCGCTGGCCCGTCAAGAGGGTCGTCTTGAGGGGACAGACTTCCAGATGCAGGCCCAGGCGCGTCTGACCCAGGTGTCTCCCTGCTTAGAGAGGACACGGCAGACGCTGCAGAGGGCAGAATCCGCCAGTGCCAGAGCCGCAGACCTGGCGGACGCCAGGGGTGCTCTGGCCAGTGCTGAACTTGCTGTGGAACAAGCGCATACGCTCCTGGCCGCTGGCGAGGCCGAGCGTGCCGCCAATCGTCTGGACAATGCCCTGACCGACTGCCTGCGGGCCGAAGAGCTGCTGCAGCGCACCGGCGTGGCCACTGCCAGCCGCACGCCGGCAGTCCAGCCGGAACGTTATGCGGTGCAGCGCGGGGATACGCTGTGGGGTATTTCAGCGCGTGAGCAGATCTACCATAATCCTTTCATGTGGCCGTTAATCTATAAGGCCAACAGCCAGCAGATTCGCGATCCTGACCTCATTTTCTCCCGGCAAATCTTTGTGATTCCTCGGAACTATACTTCGGAAGAAGCGGCGGCGGCTATCCAGCGGGCCAAGCAACGCAGCGCCTGGAGTGTAAGAGACGGCCGCTAGGAGGAGATGTGGGTGGAGAGAGACCGGTAGTATCCAGAGCAACAAAAACCCCCGAGGAGTTCACGACCAAACTCCCATGGCTGGCTCTGAACATGGCCTGTGTGACGTGGCCAGCCCTGCGTACCCAATTGGCGCAGTATGTGGCGACTCCAGGCGCTGTGCAACGTCTGCAGGAAGGGGGTATACCTCGCTTAGAGGCCGCGCTTCCCGGGCTCACGGAGAAGCTCGTGGTGGTGCAGCAGGGGCGTGCTTTTGCCCGCGAGATGGAACGTCTGCAGACCACAGAGATTCGTGTAACGACCCTGGGAGAGGCCGACTATCCTGAGGCGTTACGCTGGATCCCTGAACCACCTCCGGTGCTCTATATCTGGGGGACGCTCCGGCACGAAGACAGTCTCGCGGTGGCAGTGGTCGGGTCACGGAAGCCAAGCCCATATGGCCAACTGGCGACCCAGCGTCTGAGTGCAGAGCTGGCCCAATATGGTTTCACAGTGGTCAGTGGCCTGGCGCGTGGTGTCGATAGCCTGGCGCACCAGGGGGCACTGCAGGCTGGTGGACGGACGATCGCGGTGCTTGGCAGTGGGATCAATGTGGTCTATCCCCCGGAACATCGCCGCTTGTATGAGGCGATCCGCGACCAGGGGGCAGTCGTCTCGGAGTTTCCCTTCGATACCAAACCGGACCGCTGGAATTTTCCCCGCCGCAATCGGATTATTAGTGGCCTGACGCTTGGCACTCTCGTTGTCGAAGCCTCTGACCAGAGCGGGTCGCTGCACACGGCCCGTCACGCGTTGGAGCAAGGGCGTGAGGTCTTTGCGGTGCCGGGGCGCATTGACGTGCCAAGTAGCCGTGGCACAAACAATCTCATTAAGCGTGGCGCCAAACTGGTTGAAGGGATCGACGATCTTCTGGAAGAATTCCCTGAAGCAGTGCGCCTCGCCGTCCGCCAGCGCGGCACGGCATCGGTGCCGACGGATGCACCGCAGATGCCGACAGATCTTACGCCTGATGAGGCACAGGTACTGGGGCTGGTACCACACGAGGAGACCCACATCGAGGCGATTATTCATACCAGCCAGTTGCCAGCTCAGGCAGTGACCAGTATATTACTCACACTAGAGCTGCGTGGTTTGGTCCGCCAGTTCCCTGGCACATTCTTTGCGCGTTGTTGATAGGGTCAAGCTGCATCATCAGAGACAAGGGACGGTGACAGAGCCATGGCGAAGTCGTTGATCATTGTTGAATCCCCCGCAAAAGCTAAAACGATCAAAAAATATCTCGGGGCTGGCTTTACGGTGAAGGCATCCGTTGGGCATGTTAAGGATCTGCCGGAACACCGTCTCGGGATTGATATTGCCCATGATTTTGCGCCGGAATACGTGCCGATCAAGGGCAAAAGAAAGCTCTTGCAAGAACTCCGCACCGAAGCCGAGAAGGTCGAACGGGTCTACCTGGCGCCTGATCCAGACCGGGAAGGCGAAGCGATTGCCTGGCATATCGCAAGCGAACTGCACCGCACTGCGCCAGACCATATTTACCGTATTCTCCTGCATGAAATTACCAAAAAAGGTATCACTGAAGCGCTGCAGCAGCCCGGTCGCATTGACGAGCACAAGGTATCGGCCCAGCAGGCACGCCGCCTGCTCGATCGCCTGGTGGGCTACAAGATTAGCCCGCTCTTATGGCAGAAGGTACAACGTGGTCTGAGTGCCGGGCGCGTACAGTCCGTCGCTCTGCGTATCATTTGCGAACGTGAGCAGGAAATTCAGGCGTTTCAGTCCCAGGAGTACTGGACGATTGATGCTGCCATGGCAGTGGCTGACCCCCCGCCGTTTCAAGCGCGCTTGCATACTATCAATGGGCAGAAAGCCGACATCGCCACTGCGGAGGAGGCGCACTACATCGTCGCGGATCTCCAGGCCGCACGCTATACGGTTGCTGAGGTCAAAAAAACGACCCGCCGGCGCAATCCGGCACCGCCGTTCACGACCAGCACCTTGCAGCAAGAAGCGGTGCGCAAACTGCGTTTCTCAACGCAACGCGCCATGCGGGTAGCTCAACAACTCTATGAGGGGCTGGCGCTTGGTGATGAAGGGGAAGTGGGACTCATCACCTACATGCGTACGGATTCCACCCGGCTGGCTGATGAAGCAGTGCAGGAAGCGCGTCAATACATTCACGAGCACTACGGCCAGGACTACGTGCCCCCGCAGCCACGCCGGTATAGGAGTCAGAAGGCGGCTCAGGAAGCCCATGAAGCGATCCGGCCCACCTCGGTGTTGCGCACGCCTGACCGTGTGAAGCGTTACTTGAGCGCTGAACAGCATGCCCTCTACACGCTTATCTGGAATCGTCTTGTGGCCAGCCAGATGAGTTCGGCTGTCCTCGACCATACGACAGTGGATATCACCGCCAAGCAGTATAGCTTCCGAGCGACTGGTGCAGTGATGCGTTTCCCAGGGTTTACCGCGCTATACGAGGAATCACTGGCGGAATCGCCGAAGCCGGATGCGGACGCTGGGGCCCACAACCGTCTCCTGCCACCTCTGGTCGTCGGGCAGGATGTGCAGATCACCTCGCTGGAGCCCAATCAGCACTTTACACAACCACCGCCGCGTTTCACTGAGGCGTCGCTGGTGAGCGAACTCGAAAAGTTAGGGATTGGTCGTCCAAGTACGTATGCCGCCATTCTCGGGACATTACGTGAACGGCGTTACGTCGAGGACAAGGAGCGCCGGTTCATTCCCACGGACTTGGGCACAACGGTGAATGGTCTGCTGGTTGAAAGCTTTCCGGACCTTCTCAATGTGCAATTTACCGCGCAGCTGGAAGACAAGCTCGATCAAATCGAGGAGGGTAAGTGCGATTGGGTGGCGACGCTACATGCCTTCTATGAGCCGTTTGTGGCGGAGTTGCAGCAAGCGACTCGTAAGATGCGCGATGTCCGGAAGGAGGTCGAGGAGACGGACGAGGTCTGCGACAAATGTCAGCGTCCCATGGTCATCCGCCGGGGACGTTTTGGCCGGTTCATGGCCTGTTCCGGGTATCCGGAGTGCAAAAACACGCGCGAACTGTCTCCCGAGGCACCGACCCAAGCCCCCGCAGCGCCAAGCGTGGAGGTCACCTGCGAGCAGTGTGGCAAGCCCATGGCACTGAAGCGTAGCCGTTATGGCGAATTTCTCGCCTGTACGGGCTATCCCACATGTAAAGCGACTAAGTCGGTGGTCACCAGCGTGATGGACTGCCCGGAGGCGTCGTGTGGTGGCACTATTGTGCAGCGCCGTTCACGCCGGGGGAAAACGTTCTACGGCTGTACCAACTATCCACGCTGTACATTTTCGCTCTGGCAGCGTCCCGTACCGCAAGCCTGTCCACAGTGTGCTGCAGCGTATATGCTGGAGAAACAGACGAAGAAACAGGGTGTCACCCGGCAGTGCCCGACGTGTAAATACCAGGAAGCGGTGGTCGCTGCGCCTAGCAACGGCAATGGGTACGCCGGGACGTCCGCCGCACGCTCTTCCATGCTCACGGCTGACGCAGTCGAGCTGGACGCTGTGGGACGATGAGCACGCTTCCTATTGTCGTCATTGGCGGTGGCCTGGCAGGGACAGAAGCCGCCTATCAGATTGCTGCGCGTGGCCTCTCTGTGCAGCTCTATGAGATGCGCCCGCAATATCAGACGCCGGCGCATCAGACCGACCTCCTGGGAGAGCTGGTATGCAGCAACTCACTCAAAGCCGATACCCTCGCTTCCGGGCATGGGTTGCTCAAAGCGGAACTCCGCCACCTCGGTTCCCTGATCCTACAGGCTGCTGATGCCAGTCGCGTACCAGCCGGGGCGGCTTTAGCCGTTGACCGCACACAGTTTGCCCAGTATCTCACCACGACAATACAGAACCACCCTAACATCACGCTCATACGTGAGGAAGTTAGGGAGCTGCCGGCGGCCCACATTACTGTTGTCGCGACGGGTCCCCTGACGTCCCCTGCCTTGACGGCGCATATGCAGAGTCAGCTTGGGAGCCAGCATCTCTATTTCTATGATGCCCTGTCACCCATTGTGGCGGCTGATTCGATTGACCAGAGTAAAACGTTTTTGGCCTCACGCTATGATGTGGGGGATGGCGACGATTATCTGAACTGTCCGCTCGACCGTGCGACCTATAAGCAATTCTGTACAGCCCTGGTAGCCGCTGAGTGCGTGAAACCACACGCGTTCGAGCGGGAAATTTTTTTTGAGGGCTGTCTGCCCATTGAAGAAATGGCCCGCCGTGGTCCCGAGACACTGGTGTTCGGTCCGCTCAAACCCGTCGGTTTGCGACGCGCGGATATGCCAGCCTTGCATGCTGTGGTGCAGCTACGTCTCGAGGACACGATGCGTAGCGCATACAATATGGTGGGCTTTCAAACGCGCCTCACGTACGCTGAGCAGCGTCGGGTCTTCCGGATGATCCCTGGCCTGGAACAGGCAGAGTTCCTGCGTTTAGGGGCGGTGCACCGCAATACCTTCCTGAATGCACCGCGACTCCTGCTACCGACCCTCCAAACCAGGCACGAGCCGACGCTGCTGTTTGCCGGGCAGATCACGGGCGTCGAGGGCTATATCGAATCGGCAGCGACAGGATTTTTAGCGGGTCTTAATGCTGTGGCGTTGCATTGTGGCAGGCCGCTCCTGGTGCCGCCACCGACAACGGCGCATGGCGCCTTAGTGCGCTATATCTCGGGAGCGAACCCGGCCACATTCCAACCAATGAACATCCACTTTGGTTTACTGCCACCTCTGGAGACGCCCACGCACCCGAAAAAGGCGCGGCGTGTGGCCATGATTGCCCGGGCCCTGGCGGACCTGCAAGCGTGGCATAGCTCGGTGCACGCTTAATGAAGACGTATCTTGCTGCCTTCCAGAGGTATCTAGACGTCGAACGTCAGGCCTCTCCCCACACGCTCCGGAATTATCTGAGCGATCTGCATCAGTTTGTACATTTTGCCCGCGCCCGTCTGGGGCAAGCAGCCCCCCTCATGCCAGGCCAGATCAATGCGTCGCTGATCCGTGACTTTCTGAGCACGTTATACCAGCAAGGGGTAGGGCACACTACGCTGGCGCGGAAGCTCGCCAGCCTCCGGAGTTTTTTACACTTTCTGCAGCGGCAAGGACACGTCAGTGAGAATGTGGCCGAGCAGGTACAGTCGCCGAAAATCCGTCGACCGTTGCCCAATGTGTTGCCCATTGACCAGGTGTTTGCGCTCCTTGACACTCAGGTGACGCCGGCGACAACGTTGTCACGACGCGATCAGGCTCTCCTGGAGTTGCTCTACGCCACGGGCATCCGCGTCAGTGAGCTGGTGGCCCTTGATCTCCAGGATGTTGACCTCCCCAGCGGCACTCTGCGGGTGCAGGGCAAAGGCCGCCGCGAGCGCCAGGTCTTCTTTGGGAAGACTGCCGCACAGGCGTTGCAGGCCTATCTCGAGGTACGTCCGTCAGCACTGTCGGAACCCGCAGCGCTCTTCGTCAATCATCGTGGTGGTCGTCTCAGCACGCGTGGGGTACAGTTGTTGATCAAAAAACATTGCCAGCGAACCGGACTCCCAGCCCGTACCAGTCCGCACACAATGCGGCATGCGTTTGCCACGCACCTGCTGGATAATGGTGCAGACTTGCGGGCTATCCAGGAGCTATTAGGCCATCAGCAGCTTTCGACGACGCAGAAATATACGCATGTCAGTATGGATCGCATGCTGGAAGTCTACGACAAGGCGCATCCACGTGCGCGCCGTCCAAAAGGAACTCCATGATACGCAGTACGACTATTTTGTGTGTGCGGAAAGACGGGCGCGTCGCCATGGCCGGAGATGGCCAGGTGAGCATGAACAATACCGTCGTGAAACATCACGCCCGCAAGGTGCGGAAGGTCTACCATGATCAGATCCTAACGGGCTTTGCCGGGGCCGCGGCTGACGCGTTTACGCTGTTTGCGCGCTTCGAAGCCAAGCTCGAAGAATACCGTGGTGGCCTGATGCGTGCCGCCGTTGAGCTCGCCAAGGACTGGCGGGCTGACCGCGTGCTGCGGCGCCTGGAAGCCCTGCTCGCCGTGGCGGATCGGGACACCGCATTGATTCTCTCGGGCACAGGCGATATCATTGAACCAGATGATGGCATTATTGGTATTGGCTCTGGTGGTCCGTATGCGCTGGCCGCAGCACGTGCTTTACAACAGCACACGGCGCTGAGCGCTCGTGAGATTGTTGAGGCGGCGATGCATATCACGGCAGATATTTGTATCTACACCAACAGCCACATTAACCTCGAAGAACTGTAACCTCTAGTCAGGACGCGGTATGGATGCGCTAACCCCGCGCGAGATTGTGCAGGAACTCGATAAATATATCGTGGGGCAGGATAACGCCAAACGAGCCGTGGCAATAGCCCTGCGCAATCGTTGGCGCCGGCAACAACTGCCACCGGAGCTGCGCGACGAAGTGGCCCCGAAGAATATCATTATGATTGGTCCCACGGGTGTGGGCAAAACCGAGATTGCACGCCGCCTGGCGACCCTGGCGCACTCTCCATTTCTCAAGGTCGAAGCCTCAAAATTTACTGAAGTTGGCTACGTGGGTCGCGATGTCGAGTCAATGATCCGTGATCTCGTGGAACTCGGCAAAAACATGGTGCAGCAGGAAGAAATGGAGCGCGTCAGAGCACGCGCTGCCGAGGTCGCCGAGGAGCGCTTGTTGGACCTGCTGCTGCCGCATCCTCCCATCAGCTCTCGGGGGGAGGGCCAGATGATGCTGGATGAGCTTGGCCAGCAGCAATATCAAAAAACACGCGAGAAATTTCGCCAGTATTTGCATGACGGAAAACTGGACGAGCGTTTTGTCGAGATGGAAGTCCAGGATAATGCCTTTCCTATGATCGAGGTCGTGTCGGGCTCCGGCATTGAAGATGTGGGTATCCATGTCAAGGATATGCTGGGCAATCTCTTTCCACAGCGCAAAAAACGCCGCAAAGCCAAAGTCCCTGAGGCGCTGCAGCTCTTGCTCCAGGAAGAGGCTCAGAAACTCATCGACATGGACAATGTCATTAAAGAGGCCATTCAACGTGTAGAACAGGCCGGCATCATTTTTCTGGACGAACTGGACAAAATTGCTGGGCGTGAACGCAGCGCTGGACCCGATGTGTCGCGCGAAGGTGTACAGCGTGACCTGTTACCGATCGTGGAGGGCAGCACGGTCAATACGAAGTACGGCATGGTGAAGACGGATCACATTCTCTTCATCGCTGCCGGGGCATTTCATGTGGCGAAACCGTCAGATCTGATTCCGGAGATGCAAGGGCGTTTTCCCATTCGCGTTGAGCTTCAAGCCCTGGGGCGAGACGATTTTGTGCGCATTCTGCGTGAGCCCCAAAATGCCCTGATTAAGCAGTACAAAGCACTCCTGGCCACTGAAGGGATTGCGCTCGAGTTCACGGACGACGCTATTGACGAACTGGCCGACATCGCTGAACGCGTGAACCAGCAGACGGAAAATATTGGTGCCAGACGATTGTATACCATTTTGGAACGTCTTCTCGATGACCTCTCCTTTACAGCGCCAGACAGGTCCGACAAAGGTGTGTCGATCGACCGACAGTATGTCACGGAACGCCTGGAAGAGGTCGTCAAGAGCGAAGATCTCAGTCACTACATTCTCTAGCCACTGCTTTCCAGCCGCCTCTGACCGGCATATGGCTGTGCTGCTATGGGAGAACGCGACACGATGGACATGACCGAGCATGTACAACAGGCTCATACGCTCATTGAGGCCCTGCCCTATCTCCAGCAATTTGCCGACAAAACAGTCGTGGTCAAGTACGGTGGTCATGCCATGACTGACGAAGCCCTGCGCCATTCCTTTGCCCGTGATATGGTCCTCCTGAAATATGTTGGGGTGCGTCCCGTGATTGTCCATGGTGGTGGGCCCCAGATCGATGCGACCATGAAACGTATGGGCATTCAAGCGCAATTCGTAGCTGGCCTGCGTGTTACAGACGCTGAGACCATGGACATCGTCGAAATGGTCTTGGGTGGAAAACTGAACAAGGAAATTGTGGCGCTAATCAATCTGCATGGCGGTCAGGCGGTGGGGTTGAGCGGCAAGGATGCGAACCTGATCGTTGCGACCAAAAAGCGACTCTATCGATCGCTTACGCCTGGCGGTCCGCCGGAACTGATCGATATCGGCCAGGTAGGCGAAGTTAAAACGATCAACACGGCCATTATTGATGTGCTTGGGAGCCAGGGTTTTATTCCCGTCATCTCTCCTACTGGCGTTGGTGAGCAGGGTGAAAGCTATAACATCAACGCTGATACGGTTGCTGGCGATATTGCTGCAGCTTTGAAAGCCGAGAAATTGTTATTTCTCACTGATGTGGCAGGGATTCTCGACCGGGATAAGAAACTCCTGCCCACGCTGAACCCTGACGAGATTCGCACATTGAAACAAGACGGTGTGATTGACGGCGGTATGTTGCCCAAAGTGGATGCGTGTCTGTACGCTATGACCCATGGCGTTGCGAAGACCCACATCATCGATGGGCGTGTCCCGCATGCGGTGTTACTAGAGTTGTTTACGGATCGGGGAGTGGGGACAGAGATTGTGCGCTAGCGGGACGTCTGGGTCGTGCGAGGAGAGGCGGCGATGCAAGCGTCGCAGTCTATATTGATACCTGTACGAAGCTGTGACCAAACCAGCATGCACCGGCTGCAGCCGCTGGCCTGCCGGCGCAGGAGGGCTCGCCCTCCTGTGGAATTGTCAGCGGTCAGGACTTACACTCCAGCCGGTTCCTCAGTTCTCACTACGCCTTTCGTATAGAGTTCAGCCATACCCTGCTCGGTAAAGCCCACTTCCTGAAGTATCTCCCGCGTGTGCTCACCCAACAGCGGGGTCGGCCGGCCTGGCACGACCTGAGTATTCCCAAAGCGTATGTAGTGCCGCGCCAGCCGCAGGCGTCCTATCACAGGATGCTGGTGTACGACAACCATATCATTGGCCTCGGCATGCGGGGCATCGAGGAAAATCTCGCTGTGTCCTTCCACTGCCGGTGCGCACGGGACCCCTGCCTTCTGCAAGCGCGCCAGACTCTCTGCCAGCGTCAGGCCAGCAAAGCGCTGGGCGAGGGCTTGCGCTAGCGGTGTCTCGGCGGGATGGCAGTCCACAGGCGGGGCAGCGTTTTCACGACCTACATCCTCACAGTCCAGGGCTTGGCAGAGGGCGAGGTGTTCTGGCGGCGTCTCCGCCACGACATAGATCCAGCCATCGTGCACCTGATACAGCCGGTGCCAGGCATCGAGGCCATACTGCCCCTTATCTGCCAGACGACGCGTCGGTTTGCCAGCGTACCTGGTGAACCACTCTGAGCTGAGAATGATGCCGCCATTGAGCAAGTTGGAATCCACGCGCTGCACTACGCCCGTGCGCTCTCTGACGAACAACGCCAGAATGGTCCCCAGGGCTCCCATAGCCCCAGTGGTAAAATCAGTCGGTGCCAGTTGCGCCGGAAACACCGGCGGATTCCCTGGGCCTCCCTGGGCGCGCTGCAAACCCATGAGGGCCTGTGCCAGGGGATCGATCCCTGGCCGGTGCGCATAAGGACCACGCCAGCCGTAGCCGGTCACGTGGGTTTCAATGATGCGGGGATTGAGCGTCTTCAGGACCTCTGGCCCGATGCCCATGCGCTCAGTGGCACCAGGCCGCATGTTTGCTAGGAGCACGTCAGCCGTGGCTGCCACCTTTTGCGCGACTTCCTTGCCCTCGGGCGTGCGTGTGTTCACTGACATGGAGCGTTTATGCGCGTTCAGATTAAAAAAGTAGGTCCGTCCAATGGGACGCGACATGTCGCCATCCAGGGGTTCGAACTTGATGACGTCAGCCCCCAGGTCAGCAAGTAATCTGCCAGCGGTAGGCCCGGCAATCAAGTTGGTAATTTCCAGGACGCGAATGCCCTTGAGAGGTGGGTCGAATGGACCTGTTGGCGCAGGCTGACGGTGAGACACTGGTGAGATGTCTGGAAGATCGTCAGGCAGACGGCCTGGCTGTGTGTCTGGCAGGACTCGCGAGCCTTTGACTTTGCCAGGCGTTGCCGAGAGTTCGATAGGCACCCCCATCTGGACGAGAGGACCCACCTCGGGGTCCTGCAGCTCGATGCCCATGCCATTAGCGGCTACCTGGGGGTCGTCCAGGCTGTCCTCAGTCAGGCGTGCCTGGGCAAAGGGGACATCGGCTTCCTCAAAGATTCTGGCCCACTCGGCGTAGGGTTTTGTATGGATAACCTGCGCTACGATGGCGCGCAGTTCCCTGTCCTCCTGAGTGTCCTGGGGCGGGCGCCCGCGGTTGAACCGGGCCTCGTTGATCACGTCCTTGATTCCCATGATTGTGGCCGCTGTGGTAATGAAGCCCACGTGCACACACCCTAGTTGCACCCAGTTGCTGTCAGCACACTCATACACGCTATAAAAAGCCCCACTGCCAGAGGGGTGGGTCTGAAAGACATTGGGCAACAGCTTATCGCCTGTCAACTTGGGGTGATACACCAGTGCACCCGCCATTAAGGACGTGTCCACCGTGCGGCCCAGCCCAGTCTTCTCTCTGGCCAGGAGCGCAGCCGTGATGCCTTGCGCCGCAAGAATCGCCGCCCCCACGCTAGGGAGGGGATGCACAACGTGCACTGGCGGTGGACGAAAACCTGGCTGGCTACCCAGAATACCCAGCCGCGCCATGACCAGGTCATCAATCGGTGGTTCATCCTTTAGAGGACCATGCTTGCCATAGGCGGTGATGGAGCAGTGGATCAAACGCGGATTGAGGGCAGATAGCCAGTCGAAGGGCACGATCGTTTGGTAGTGGGAAGAAGGGGCAAAGTTTTCAACAAGCACATCGGCAGCGCGTAGCAGCCGTGCATAGGCGATCGTAGGATCATCCGACGCTGCGAGGGCATTGGTAGCACCCGCATAGCTACGCTGTGCTGGTGCTACAATCCGCGAGAGGTCCAACCGGATGCACTCCTTGCCCCTGTCCCAAACCAGATAACCGCCGCGCCGCGGCATGGTATCACTGCTGTCGACGACCCGGATGACACGTGCGCCGTGGTCGCAGAGAAACATGGTGGTCAGAGCTCCAGCGGGACCATCGGTGAGGTCCAGTACCGTGATGCCATCCAACGCGCTTGCCATAGCCTGTGCTGCTCCAATTATTGATTGGGACGTACCCCGTCGCCAACGCTCAGTGCAGGGGTTGCTTCATTGTCATGCGTTGGCCTCTGGGTGTCAAGATAGAGCCATAGTCCCACGACTGCCCCAACTAGCGTAGGTAGATCACTTTTCTTACAAAAATGCACTGTTGTGGGGGCCTTACTGCAGTTTGCTCATCTCGTTTACCAGGCAACCAGAGTCTGCCCGTCCACGGTCCGGTGTGCGCGGCTTGAGGGCTTCTATGGTATGATACTCCCCGCCATGGACGGAAAACGCGCCGGATGCCTTCGCTGTCCGCCGCGGCGGCATCGTCCACGCAGAGACGAGAAGGAGTGCTGCCATGACCGAAAACGCGCCGCTGGTGACCATTCTCTGCGCGCAGTGTAGTCGGCATGCCCAGGTACGACGCGGGGAGCCCCTCCCCGAGGGATGGGCCGAACATGTGGGGCTGCTGAGTTGCTCGGAAACGTGTCGAGAGCTCTTGCAGTCTATGGGGCTGATTCCTGAAGAGTGAAGATGCCATCGCCGCAAGGTGGTGGCGCCGGCACGGCTCTATGCCTAAGGGCCAAGTGCTACGGGGCCGTCCTCAGCAGGCGGAAGCCAAGATCGTCGTTGCGGTAGTCGGGGGCGCCGGCCTCGCGATACGCCGACCGGCAGCTCCTGGCCTCGCCGCTCCACCAATTCCCACAGGCCCTGGGTGACCTCGTGGATCCCCAGATAGAACGGTTTGCTGATGCGTACCGTGTGTACCGGGCGCTCATTAACGGACCTGTTGGCCGAGCCCATCTGAAATTCCCCAGCGAGAATCAGGGCAAACTGCATGCCGAGACTATTGGTTAGAGATGGCGAGGGTCGGATTGTGCGCACTACCCGTACAGTCCTCCGGCATTGCGAGCCCTTGCCGCAAGCTGCGCGCCGCTGCACTCAGGGTGGGCTGCGGCCGATCGACAAATCGGCACAGGTCGTCGGCGAGTAGCTCTCGAAGCTCCAGCGGCGGATCGTTGCATGCCGCTGGGGGAAACGCCATCGTCGCCTCACCCGCCAGCCATCGGGAAGCTGCTTCCCCCAGGAGCGCGTAGCAACGTTTGTCCTCCAGTGAGGACAGGCGAATCCCCTTGTTGGGGAGTCGAAACAGCCAGGCACGCCGGTTGTAGAAGTGCTTCGACAGATTATCGTCGCCAAGCATCTTCAAGGCATCCCGTTCGGCATCGACTGCCTTGCGCATTTCCCCTTGCGCCCAGTGAGCCAGAGCCTGCTCGACACGAGCGAGCGGAAACTGTCTGATCTTGCGGTACTCCTGGAGTGCGTCATGGAACTTACCCAGCTCCAACAGTCCACGCGCCAGGTTGCTGCGGTATTGCGGGGATTCGGGCGCCGCCTCCACAGCCTTGCGGTAGTGGTCCACGGCTGCCGCTGTGTCACCCGACAAATCCCGATCCAGTCCGAGCAGAAACCACGCTTCCGCATTGTGCTGGTCCTCTTTCAAGGCGGCTTCGACGAGCGATCGGGCTTTGTCATAGTTCTCCTGGCGCACCCAATACTGCGCTTCGAGGATCATCAGGTCAGCATCGGTTGGCCGGTCGGCGCGTTGCCGGCGCAGGTCCTTACCGATAGACTCCCAGTCAGGTGGAGATTGGTACGTCCTGGCACCCAGATCCGCCTTCGCCCGCAAGGCGGCCCACGTGGGCCAGTTGCGAAGCCAGGCGGGAACGGTGTCGAGTGCCTCAAGCGCCATGTCATAGCGCGCCATGCGCATGGCATCGCGCGCCTGGGTAAGTGGGCTGCTGAGGGCGAAGAAATACACGCCTCCTACCAGCAGTACGAGGATGCTCAGTCCGAGCAACAGCGGCTTCGCACCAAGCTGTGGCAGTGGGATTTCGAACGGCCCCCCGAGCTCAATGCCAAAGAGGCTGATCTTCCCGATTGTCAGTCTCCGCGGCTTTGGCGCAGGCGCTACAGTGTCACCAGCACTCGGGGCGTTGCGTGCGCCGGCGTCAGTAGATGATGCTTCTGCCCCTGGCGCAGGGGACGTGGTGGGCGACACGTCAGATCGCGCTGGGTTTGGCGTTGTGGTCGCAGAGTTCGGACTCGTCAGCTCAGCCACGATGGCGCGCAGCCCCCTGGCCACGGCCACGAAACGTTGGTCGGGGTGCTCAGCTTCGACCACTGGCACACCATCGGGCGGCAGGGCGTTGAAGCGGGCAAAGCGCGAGTGCTCCCAGTCACAACTGCGCAGGATCACCGGCACC
>Ga0081455_10000431_pt1 | contig 55069 bp, 50 predicted proteins | sample TabmetS3T2R1_FD_70207 | JGI IMG/M metagenome (GOLD analysis project Ga0081455, IMG submission 70207) | Tabebuia heterophylla rhizosphere microbial communities from the University of Puerto Rico - S3T2R1 | ecosystem: Host-associated > Plants > Roots > Rhizosphere ...
TAAACACACGGACGCGAGCCGGACGAAATAAGATCTTCACAGCTTTCACTCGCTCTAAGGCATGGCTGAGCGTGAGTGGCATTTCTCCGAAGGCCGACCTTATTTTTGGAGAGCTTAAGCAAGCTACTCAATTCGCTCCGGAGATTCGCTTTGACATGCCTGATCTAAAGCGCGTGGAGTTCATCCAGCGTGACTTAAGTCAAAAACAAGCAAAGGCTAAGGCGGCTCGGGAGAGGTTTATCCGTGAGCTTAGAGCCGCGGGGCTTAGCGATGAGGATATCGAGGCGGAACTTGCCTCGAGCCGGAAAAGTGAATAGGGCAGACTTAGTTAGAGGAATCGCCAAGGCTTGGGCGTTCGCCAAGCGTCTCAAGTTGGATGAGACCTTCGCGAACCCGGTTCCGTTGGAGCCAAGGGATGAGTACCGCCGTATGGCGCTTGACGAGAACACGCATTATGAAGACGTCTACCTCACTGCTCTAAAAGGATCGTATTACAATTTCCTGCTTTGTGATTTCTCGTTCTTTCAATTCCATATAAATGGCGATGGCGAAACTCGCTTCGCATATTACCCAAACCCCTTCATTGGCGCGTCCATCTCCGCAATGGCCGAGCTAACGGAGATGCGCGAATACCTTGAGGAGGATGTCATCACAACTGAAGAATATCTTCATGCCGTCGCAGAGCGCCGTGCATGTCGGCATCCTCCGCTAATTCGCTATGAGCACGCACCTAGTCAATACAAAGAACTATCTCACCCGTGTTCACACTTTCACTTCGGGAACCACGGGGAGAATCGTTGGGCCGTAAAACGAGAACTGACGCCTGTCGCATTTTCGTTATTGATATATCGGCAATTCTACGGTCTCCAATGGCAGGATTGCGGTGAAGGCGTAGCGGAGATCCCGAGCCTGGACTCGTGCTTGAGGGATGAGCGACAAAACTCCCGCACTTTGAGTGATGCCCAGTTCACGGAGGAAGAAGCGCGGCACTTTCACTTCGCATAGCCCAGAAACCACTGTTTCTCTCCGAAATCCGCCCACCACATAAAGGGGACCGCCTGAAGCCGCTATAATCCCTCCTGTGTTGCTTCGGCGGAACGTCGGACGGGGCGAGCGCATTCTATGTTCGTGGCCCACCTGAGTGCGTCGGAAACCAGTCTGGAATGGGTTCAGAAGCGAAAGGACAAGCAATGGCGATTGCCAAGAACACGATCTGTGTATGGTACGACAAGGACGCCGAGGCTGCGGCCCGCTTCTACGCCGAGACTTTTCCGAACAGCGCGGTGAAGGCCGTTCACCGTGCGCCCGGCGACTATCCCTCGGGCAAGACCGGCGACGTGCTGACGGTCGAATTCACGGTTGCCGGCATCCCCTGTCTCGGCCTCAATGGCGGGCCGATGTTCAAGCACACCGAAGCCTTCTCGTTCCAGATCGCCACCGATGATCAGCAGGAGACCGACCGCTACTGGAACGCCATCGTCGACAATGGCGGCCAGGAAAGCGCGTGCGGCTGGTGCAAGGACAAATGGGGCATCTCCTGGCAAATCACGCCGCGCGTGTTGACCGAGGCGCTGGCCGTCGGCGGCGCCGAAGCCAAACGCGCGTTTGAAGCGATGATGCACATGAAGAAAATCGACGTCGCCGCCATCGAAGCGGCACGGCGCGGCCGCTGAGCGCGGCCGATCGCGGAAGGCACACGGGAGGAAACCATGGTTAGTTTTGTCGGGCTGTTCACGAGAAAGCCGGGCATGTCGCGCGACGCCTACATTCATCGGTACGAAAACGGTCACGCGAAGTTCGCCATGCCGCTCACGCCGATGATGTGCGACTATCGGCGCAGCTATATTGTTCCCGGAAGCATGACGGTGATCCCGCGCTCGCGCGATGCATCCCCGCCCTCATTTGACAGCATTACCGAGATTGATTTTGAGAGCCAGGAAAAGCTGGATGAGCTGAACCGCGTGCTTGCCGAAACCGATGCCGGGGAGCGCATCGCCGCGGATGAGGAGCAGCAGTTCGATCGTTCGAAAATCATTCTGTTTCTCACTGACCAATGTGACGGCCCGGCCGATCAACTCGCCCCGCGACCGGGAGGGGTCAAAGGCGAGCCACCGGTCAAGTTGATGGGCTTCGTCAGCAAGCCGGCCGAACTCAATCGAACCGCCTTCATCGACCGTTATGAGAATGAGCATGCCGTGCTGGCGACACGATTGTTGCGGCAGGACGGTCGGCCGGTGATCGCAGGATACAAGCGGGCCTATCCCGTCGAGGGTAGTCCGATGGAGCTGCCGCATTGTCCGAGGGGCGCGAGCCTCGATTTCGATGCGCTCACTTCACTCTTCTTCTGGTCGGAGCCGGACATGCACGCCTTTTTGGAGGTGTGCGGCAATCCCACCAAGGCCGGGGTGTCACCGGAGGATGCCGCCAAGATCTTCGGGCGCGAAACGACACGGATGCTTCGTGTCCAAGAGTGTGTCACGCCGCACGAAGTGATCGCGGAGAAGTATGCGGCTTATGCAGCGGCTGTGACGAGATAGGCCTGCCGTTGTCTTCTCTTGGTGCAGCCACTCTCGGGTCTTGCGAGCGCCGCGCTCAGAAGCGCTCGCGCGGCTGAAGCGTCTACCAGTAGTCCTTCATGAGCTCGATTGACCAGGCGGGCTCGCGAACCTCACGCCGGGGGAGGAACCCTCGCATGAGGGGCTTGATGTCGATCACTGGTGTTCCGTCGACCGCGTCGAGGCCGCGCACTTTCAGCGTTCGGCCTTTCAGCTCGATGATTTCGGCGATGGTAACGCCGATGCGATTGGGACGGTTTTTGCCGCGCTGGGCGAAGATGCCGACCAGCGGCCAGTCCGTGCGACCGCGCGGGTGGCGAGCGCCGCGTTCAATCTTGTCTTCCGACACGCGGTCGAAGATGTAGACGACTTCGACATGACTAAAATCGTTGAGCCCGCTCAGCGACGTTTCGTCATAACCCTCCGCCAGTTCTATGGAGGATATCACATCTCCCCAATGATCGTCTTTCGGCTCGGCGCGTCCGCCCGCGACAAAAGCAATCGCGTTAATCGTATGCGTCATCCCGCCCTCGGGTCACACCGAGATATCGAACGCGGCCAGCGCGGCCATGTTGACGATTTCGTTCACCGAGCCGCCGAGCGGCGCGATTTGCACCGGCTTTTCCAGGCCCACGATGATCGGGCCGACCAACGTGGCGCCGCCGAGTGCCTGGACGAGCTTGGTCGAGATCGAGGCCGAGTGGATGGCCGGCATGATCAGCACATTCGCGGGCTCGGTCAGGCGCGAGAACGGGTAGAGCGCCTTCATGTTGCGGTCGAGCGCGATGTCGGCCGTCATCTCGCCGTCGAACTCGAAATCGACTTTGCGCTGCTCCAGGAGCGTAACGGCCTCGCTGATGGCGTCCGAGCGCTCGCTGCGCGGATGCCCGAACGTGGTCGACGCGAGGAACGCGACATGCGGCTCGACGCCGAGGCGCCGCGCCACGCGCGCGGTCTGCTCGGCGATGTCGGCAAGCTCGGCCGCGTCCGGCATCTCGTGGCCGTTGGTGTCGGACACGAACAGGAGGCGACCCTTGGACAGGAGCAGCGAGACGCCGATGACACGCTCGGCTTCGCGCGGATCGAGCACACGCCGGACGTTTTCGAGGGCCACGGCCGTCGAGCGCGTGACGCCGGTGACCAGGCCGTCGGCGTGGCCCATGGCCACCATGCAGGCGCTGAAGACATTGCGGTCGTTGTTGACCATGCGCAGGCAATCGCGAAACAGAAAGCCGCGCCGCTGCAGGCGTGAATAAAGATAGTCCGCGAAGGCCTGCGCATGCTCGGACACGCGCGCATTGTGGATTTCGAGGGCCTCGCTCGCGGTCAGCCCGATCTCGTGCATCCGGTCCTTGATGCGTTCCTCGCGGCCGACCAGCACCGGTGTTCCGAGCCCGCTTTGCCGATAGGCGACGGCGGCGCGGATGACGCTCTCCTCTTCGCCCTCGGCAAACACGATGCGCTTCGGATTGGCGCGCACATGGTCGGTGATCCGCTGCAGCAGCGTGGCGGTCGGGTCGAGGCGCGCGTTGAGCTTGTTCTTGTAGGCGGCGAGATCGACGATCGGCCGCCGCGCGACGCCGGAATCCATCGCGGCGCGCGCAACCGCCACCGGCACGTGGGAAATGAGGCGCGGATCGAACGGCACCGGGATGATGTATTCGGGGCCGTATTTAGGCCGCCCGCCATAAGCCGCCGCCACTTCGTCCGGCACTTCGAGGCGGGCCAGCTCGGCCAGCGCCTCGGCGGCCGCGATCTTCATCGCGTCGTTGATGGTACGCGCGCGCACATCGAGCGCGCCGCGGAAGATGTAAGGGAACCCCAGCACATTGTTGACCTGGTTCGGGTAGTCCGAACGGCCGGTGGCGACGATCGCATCGTCGCGGATCTCATAGACCTCCTCCGGCGTGATCTCGGGATCGGGATTGGCCATGGCGAAGATGATGGGCTTGTCGGCCATGCTGCGCACCATCTCCGACGTGACCGCGCCTTTGACCGAAAGGCCTAGGAAAATGTCGGCGCCCTTCATCGCGTCGTCGAGCGTGCGCGCCTTGGTTTCCACGGCATGGGCCGATTTCCACTGGTTCATGCCTTCGCGGCGGCCCTGATAGATGACGCCCTTGGTGTCGCACAGAATGGCGTTGTTATGGGGCAGGCCCATCGCCTTGATGAGCTCGAGGCAGGCGATGCCCGCCGCGCCTGCGCCATTCACCACCATCTTGCATTCGCGGATGTCGCGGCCGGTGAGGTTGAGCGCATTGATGACGCCGGCCGCGGAGATGATCGCGGTGCCGTGCTGGTCGTCATGGAAGACCGGGATGTCCATCAGCTCGCGCAGCCGCTCCTCGATGATGAAGCAGTCGGGCGCCTTGATGTCTTCCAGATTGATGCCTCCGAAAGTGGGCCCGAGATAGCGCACGCAATTGATGAAGGCGTCGACATCGGTGGTGTCGACCTCGATGTCGATGGAATCGACATCGGCGAAACGCTTGAACAGGACCGCCTTGCCCTCCATCACCGGCTTGGACGCGAGTGGTCCGAGATCGCCGAGCCCCAGAATCGCGGTGCCGTTCGAGATCACGGCGACCAGATTGCCTTTGGCGGTGTAGTCGTAAACCGTGTCGGCGTCGGCCGCGATGGCGCGTACCGGCGCCGCGACGCCCGGGCTATAGGCGAGCGACAGATCGCGCTGGGTCGCCATCGGCTTGGAGGCAATGATCTCGATCTTGCCGGGCTTGCCCATGATATGGAAGGCAAGCGCCTCCTCATCGGAATATCGGCGACGTTTTCTGGTCATAGGAGGGCGCCCATTCTGCACTGGGGTCGGATCGGATCCTTCAATACTCTGTGGACAACGCCTGGAGCAAGGGCAGCGCGGGCTGCGTTTCTTCCCTCGTCCCGGCCGGCAGGCTAGGGTGAGACCTTGTCCAGCCCCGAGTCCGCCTGCCGCATGAGCCCCGACCTTTCACGAGCGAGCGAGTTCCCGGCCGTCGAGGTGCCGAGCCCCGATGGCGCTTCGCCCGTGATCGCGCAATTTCTGACCATCAAGGCCCAGCACAAGGACGTGCTGCTGTTCTTCCGGATGGGCGATTTCTACGAGCTTTTTTTCGAAGATGCGGGGGTCGCCGCGGGCGCGCTGGACATCGCGCTCACCAAGCGCGGCAAGCATCTGGGCCAAGACATCCCGATGTGCGGCGTGCCGGTTCATGCGGCGGACGCCTATCTGGCACGGCTCATTTGCAAGGGCCACAAGGTCGCGATCTGCGAGCAGATCGAGGATCCGGCGGAGGCAAGGAAACGCGGCTCGAAGGCCGTGGTGGCCCGCGAGGTCGTGCGGATCGTGACGCCGGGCACGCTCACCGAAGACGCTCTGCTGAGCCCGGCGAGCCATAACTTTCTGGCCGCCGTGACCCGCGTCGGCGGCGAGACCGGTCCGATGGGGCTCGCCTGGCTCGACCTGTCGACCGGAGATTGTCATGTCGCGCCGACGGCGCCGGACCGGCTTGCCGCCGATCTCGCGCGGGTCGGCGCCGGCGAGCTTCTGGTGCCCGACGGGCTTCTGGCGGATGCGACTATCGCCCGTCTCGTTCGCGAGGCGGGCGGCGCGCTTACGCCGGTGCCGCAGGCGCGCTTCGACAGCGAGGCGGCGAGCGCGCGGCTTGCCGCGCATTATGGCGTTGCCGCGCTGGATGGTTTCGGGACGTTCAGCCGCGCCGAGCGAGGGGCGCTGGGCGCCTTGTTCGATTACCTCACATTGACGCAGCGCGGGCAGATGCCGCGCCTCCGGCCCCCTCGTCGCGAGGATGTCGGGCGCACGCTTCTGATCGATGCTCAGACCCGCGCCAATCTCGAGCTTGTCGAAAGTGCCGGCGGCGGACGGCGCGGCGGTCTGCTCGCCGAGATCGATCAGACGCGTACCGCGTCCGGCGCGCGCCTCCTGTGCGAGCGGCTCGTCAATCCGCTCACGGATGTCGCGGAGATCGTCCGGCGCCATGACGCGATCGCGTTCTTCCTCACCGACGAGACGTTGCGCCAGCGCGTCGAAGAGACCTTGCGCCAGGTGCCCGATCTCGCCCGCGCGTTGCAGCGTCTGGCGCTCGGCCGTGGTGGCCCGCGCGATCTGGCGGCGCTGGCCACGGGTCTTCGCCGCGGCGCCGACATCGCCCACATCTTGGCTTCGCCGCCCGCGGGCCTCGCCGGCGCGCCTCCCGTTGAGATCGCCGAGGCTGCGAACGCTTGTCGCGGCTTCGACACGCTGACGCGCCTGCTCGAAGCCGCGCTGGCGGAGGACTTGCCGCTCGCCGCGCGCGACGGCGGCTTCATTCGCGCCGGCTATCATGCCGCGCTCGACGAAGTACGGAGCCTGCGCGACGAGAGCCGCCGCGTGATCCTGACGCTGGAAGCGCGCTATCGCGACGACACAGGCATCACGAGCCTCAAGATCCGGCACAACAATGTGCTCGGCTATTTCATCGAGGTCACGGGCACACACGCCGATCGCATGATGACCGCGCCGCTGAATGCGCAGTTCACGCATCGCCAGACGCTCGCCAGCGCGGCGCGCTTCACGACGCCCGATCTCGCCGATCTCGAAAGCCGTATCGCTCGCGCCGGCGGCCACGCGCTCGAGATCGAGCTCGATCTCTTCCGGTCGCTGTCGGCTGAGGCGCTCCGTCTTGCCGATGAGATCGGGGCGGCCGCGGATGGATTGGCGCGCCTCGATGTCGCGACGGCGTTGGCGCGCCTCGCCAAGGAGCGCCGCTGGTCGCGGCCCCATGTCGACACGTCGCTCGTGTTCAACATCGAAGGCGGCCGCCATCCGGTGGTCGAGACGGCGTTGGCGCGCCAGGGCGAAGGTCCCTTCGTCGCCAATGATTGCAAGCTTTCCGGCGTCGACGAGGGCGGCCGGCTGTGGCTCGTGACCGGGCCCAACATGGCGGGCAAATCGACCTTTCTGCGCCAGACCGCGCTCATCGCGGTGCTCGCACAGATGGGCGCCTATGTTCCGGCGACGCGCGTGGAGATCGGCGTGGTCGACCGGCTCTTCAGTCGTGTGGGGGCTGCGGACGATCTCGCGCGCGGACGATCGACGTTCATGGTGGAAATGATCGAGACCGCCGCCATTCTCAATCAGGCGGGGCCTCGCGCGCTGGTCATTCTGGATGAGATCGGACGTGGGACGGCGACCTATGACGGCTTGTCGATCGCATGGGCGGCGCTTGAGCATTTGCATCACGTCAATCGTGCGCGCGGGCTGTTCGCGACGCATTACCACGAGCTGACGCAGCTCACGCGCACGCTCGACGCGCTCACGCCGGTCACGATGCGTGTGCGCGAATGGAAAGGGGACGTGGTCTTCCTGCACGAAGTTGTTCCGGGTACGGCCGATCGTTCTTATGGCGTGCATGTTGCGAAGCTCGCCGGTCTTCCCGAGGCTGTGATTGCGCGTGCGGAGACGGTGCTCGCCTCTCTCGAGCAACGCGCGGCCGAGCGGCCTCCCATAGCGCCGGTCGATGATCTGCCATTGTTTGCGTCACGCCCCGTCGCAAAACCGTCGCTCGATCCCTTGCGAGAGGCTTTGCGCGCGATCGCGCCCGACACGCTCAGTCCGCGCGAAGCGCTCGACCAACTTTATGACCTCGTCGCGAAGGCGCGTCAGGAGCTTTGACCTTTTATTTCATGGCTGTTTTGCGACAAGCAGGGTCGCGCGCTTCAGCCAAGGTTCAGCTTGAAATCGCGAAGCTTCCCGCGCGCCTCATTCGAGGACGCTCTTACAAAAACGGGAGGTTCTATGAACAAGCTGGTTCTGGGCGCCGTGGCGGCGCTGATTGCGGGCGGCATGGCGTATGCGGCGGACGTGCTGCCGGTGCTGGCCGGAAATACGATGGTCACGAAAGACGCGAACGGCGAGAGCAAGACCGTGATCAACGCCGACAAGACCTACACCTCCACCGACGCCAAAGGCGTCAAGACGATGGGCGCGGTGTCTGAAGAAGGTGGCAAAGTGTGCTTCACGCCGGCCGGCAAGGCGAAGAACTGCACGGCCGATTTTGCCGGCCACAAAGTCGGCGACAGCTTCGAGGTCAAAATGGACGACGGCACGAAATATCCGGTGAAGCTCGTCGCGGGCCATTAGCTTTTTCCCAGATGATGTGTCGAAGCCCGGCGTGAGCCGGGCTTCTCTATTTTGGAATGTGGCCGCCAGATGAACCTCGCCTGCAGCGCGCCTTCAGGCCGAGTTCAAGGCCTTTCGCTCAAGCTTTCTCCAGCTCATACCGGGCGGGCATGGCCCGCCATTACTCAGTCTACGGAGGAAATGGTGATGAGACACATTCTATTTGCCACGGCGGCTGCCGTCGTTCTGTCCGGTGCCACCTTCGCCGCCGCCCCGACGCTGGACGGCGCGCCGACGCCCACGATGGCGTCGGATCCGATGCACGGGCTTTATGGTAACACCATGACCGTGACCGGCCCCGAGGCCGGACAGAAGTGGCAGTACCTGTTCCAGAACGATAAGAGCTACGTGATGCTCGATACGACCGACCACGTGCACCGTGGCACGTGGAACGTGCAGGGGTCGTCGTTGTGCCTGACGCCTATGGCGGAAAGCCCGACGCCGCCGGCGCAGACGACCTGTCACGGTGTGCCCCAGCTCTCGAGCGTCGGTGATGTGTGGTCCTATCGCAGCGCCGACGGAAAGCCCTTCACGGCAAAGCTCGACCAGGGCGCCGAAGCCTTCATGTCGACGGGCTCGATCGACACCGGCAAGCCCCAGCCTGAAGTAAAGAAGCCTGAAGTAAAGAAGCCGGAAGCGAAGAAGCCCCATTCAGGGGTGAACACCGAGGCGACGAGCCCCGTGCCGGGCGGCACCATAGCGCAGTAGACCATCCGTTCCCTTGACGGCGGCCCGCGCGGCCGCCGTTCTTTCCGGGTCGGGGGCTAACCTTGAATTAGGTGTCCGGGGGCCAATCTTCTGTGCCCGGGACAAGGTCCCTCGGCCGCTATATAGTGCGCGCCGATTTGGGGGGAGGAGACCTACGCCCGCAATGGCGCACCCGTCTAAACGCATCAACGAAAGGACCGGCCCGACGCTTGCGGGAGAGCTCATAACGGTGTTCGACGCCGAGGGCTCGGACAGCGCGCGCCGCAAGGCCGTTATCGCGCGGCTGAAGACGACGCTCGAGCAACGCCGTGCGGTTGCACGGCAAAACCTCGAATCCGGCACCTGGAACGGCATCGCAACGGCGACCCAGCTCGGCCAGGACATGGACGAGATCGTCAGAGCCCTTTACGAACTCGCGACCGAGCGGGTCTTTCCGTCCCATCATTCGGATGCGCTGGCGGTCGTGGCCGTGGGTGGCTACGGACGTGGGCTCATGGCGCCCGGCTCCGACATCGATATCATGTTCCTCCTGCCCTACAAGCAGACGTCCTGGGGCGAGAGCGTGGCCGAGTTCGTGCTCTATGGCCTCTGGGACCTTGGCCTCAAGGTCGGCCACTCGACCCGCTCGATCGATCAGGCGATGCGCTTTGCGCGCGCAGATTCGACTGTGTGCACGGCACTTCTCGAAGCGCGCTTCCTCGTCGGCGCGGAGCCGCTGTTCCGAGATTTTCGTAAGCGCTTCTCCAAGGAGATCGTGGCGCACGGCAATGAGGACTTCGTCGAAGCGAAGCTCGCCGAGCGTGACCAGCGCCATGCGCGCGCCGGTGAAAGCCGCTATCTCGTCGAGCCCAACGTCAAGGACGGCAAGGGCGGCCTGCGTGATCTGCATTCGCTGTTCTGGATCGCGAAATACATCTACCGCGTCGACGATGCGGCGGAGCTTGTGGCACTCGGCCTGTTCACCCGTGAGGAATATCTCAAATTCGCGAAAGCCGAGCGGTTCCTCTGGTCGGTGCGGTGCCATCTGCATTTCATGACCGGACGCGCCGAGGAACGGTTGACGTTCGACGTTCAGCGCGAAATGGCGCGCCGTCTCGGCTACAAGGATCATGGCGACGGCTTGCGCCGCGTAGAGCGCTTCATGAAGCACTACTTCCTCGTGGCGAAGGATGTCGGCGATCTCACGCGCATTTTCTGTTCGGCGCTCGAGGATCAGAACAAGAAGCGCAGGCCCTCCTTCGGCCGCCTGTTGCCGGCGTTCGGCCGCCGCCGCGAGATCGGCGCCTTCGTCGCCGCCGCCGGCCGTCTCGACGTCCTGTCGCCCGATGCGTTCAAGAACGATCCGGTCAATTTCATCCGGCTGTTTCATCTGTCGGACAAGGAAGATCTGCTCATCCATCCGAATGCACTCAAGCTCGTGCGCCGGTCGCTGAAGCTCGTCAACGCCGACCTCATGCAGAATGAGGAAGCGAACGCGCTGTTCGTCGAGATTCTGAGCTCGCGCCGGGATCCCGAGCGCACCTTGCGCTGGATGAACGAGGCGGGCGTGCTCGGCCATTTCGTGCAGGAGTTCGGCCGCGTTGTCGCGATGATGCAATTCAACATGTATCATCACTATACCGTCGACGAGCATTTGATCCGGGCCGTGGGCGAGATGGCGCGGATCGAGCGCGGCAGCAATCGCGCGGATTTTCCCCTCGCGACCGATCTGTTCAAGTCGATCACCAATCGTGTGGTGCTTTATCTCGCCATCTTTCTGCACGACATCGCGAAGGGCCGCATCAAGGATCACTCCGCAGAGGGGGCCGAGATTGCGGCGCATCTCGGTCCACGCTTCGGGCTCGGGCCCGCGGAAACGGAGATGCTCGTCTGGCTCGTGCAGAATCATCTGCTGATGAGCGACGTCGCGCAGAAGCGGGACATCTCCGATCCCAAGACCGTGCGCGATTTCGCGAAGATCGTCCAAAGCCCCGAGCGTCTGAAACTGCTGCTCGCACTCACCATTGCCGACATCCGCGCGGTGGGGCCCGGCACCTGGAACGCCTGGAAGGGCCAGCTTCTGCGCGAGCTTTATTTCGAAACGGAGTCCGAGCTTCAGGCCGGGCATTCCGTCGTCACGCGCATCGAGCGCATCCAGCAGGCGAGGGACGCTCTCGCCGCGCGGTTGTCGGACGTTAAAAAGTCCGAGCGCCAGGCCGTGCTCGAGCGCCACTATCCGCCCTATTGGCTGTCGACGGATACGGCGACGCAGGAAAAACATGCGCGCATGATGATCGAGGCGGATCGCGAAGGCCGTGTGCTCACCATCCGCCACGAGCCCAACCAGGACACGGGTGCCACGGAGGTCACGATCTATACGCCGGATCATCCCGGTCTGTTTTCGAGGCTCGCCGGATCCTTCGCGATGTCCAGCGCGTCGATCGTCGACGCCAAGATTTTCACGACGACGCACGGCATGGCGCTCGACGTCTTCACCATTCAGGATGCGGATGGCAGCGCGTTCGACGACGAGTCGCGGCTGAAGCGTCTCGAGCGGGCGATCGAAGGCACGCTGAAGGGTGAGATCCGCGCCAACGAAGTTGTGGCCAGCCGCAAGCCGCGCCAGCGCGAACAGGCGTTCACCGTTGAGCCCACCGTCTTCATCGACAACGCGGCTTCGGAGAACTACACCGTGATTGAGGTCAACGGCGCCGACCGCCCGGGCCTGCTGCATGATTTGACGCGCGCGTTGTTCAATCTCAGCCTGTCGATCACATCGGCGCGCATCGCGACTTATGGCGAACGCGTCGTCGACGTGTTCTATGTCAAGGACGGGTTCGGGTTGAAAGTCGTGAGCACGAGCAAGCTCAAGAAGATCGAGGCGAGGCTCCTCGAATGCCTCGGCGGATCGGCGCCGCGCGGAACTCCCGCGCGGCCAGCGCCCGCAACGCCAGAGAAGATCTCGGACCGTTAGAGACTTCGACCTATCTCTGACCTCATCCTGAGGTGCGCGGCTTTGGCCGCGCCTCGAAGGATGCCCCGGCACACCAGCTTGACGCCATCCTTCGAGGCTCCGCTTCGCGGAGCACCTCAGGATGAGGTGTGGAGGGAGTTAAAACGCCGCGCGCACGATGAAGCGCACGTCGCGTCCCGGCAGGACGACATCGTCCTTGTTGATCGACGTTGCGTTTCGTCGGACCTCGTTCGTGAGATTGCTGCCGACGATAAGAAGCTCAAGCCCTCGATTGGCCTTGAACGGCCGGACCGCTATGTGGCTGTCGAGCGTGACGAAGCCCTTGGTCGGCGTCTCCGTCGGGCCCGGCTTGTCCTGCTCGCCGGCATAGGTGACGCGGACACCGACATCCAGGGCCTCGCTTTGCCAGGTCGGGCCGCCGCCGACGTGATAGGGCGGAATGCGCGGCACATTGGTGCCACCCTGCAAGGTGGCGCGCACGTAGTCGGCGGTGAGATCGAGGCCGAGCACGCCCGACTTGGTGGTCGCGAGGCCGATCGTGCTCTTGCCTTCGAGGCCCCAGAACGTGGCGTCGCGTTGCTCGTAGAGCAGCTCCTTGAGCGCGAGGGAACTGTCGTCAACGCACGTCCCTTCGTCGTCGCAAGTCCGTCCGGTGAGCCGGCCATAAATGAAGTTGGTGAACTTCGCCGCCCAGGCCGAGCCTTCGAAGCGGAACGTGGCGGTCTTGAAGCGCAGAGTGCCTTCGACGGAATTCGCCCGTTCGAGCTTGAGGTTCGGATCGCCGGTCTCGAAGGTGCCGGGCCCGTCATGGGGGCCGCGCGCGAAAAGCTCCGTCTGTCCGGGGGCGCGCGCGGCGCTTGTGAGCGTCAATCCGAGCTTCAGCGCATCGGAAGCCGCGAAGACGAGACCCAAGGAGCCGCTGATGGGCGTGAAGCTCAGAGCAGTTGGCGTATTGGAGGCCGGCGTGCCCGCGATCTTCACGCTTTCGATGCGGACGCCGAGCTGCAGATTAAGCCGGTCGGCGAGCTTGCTTTCGGCGAAGCCGAAGCCCGCGAGCGATTTCGAGGTCGTCGGAAACAGATAGTCGCCGCCTTCGCCGCCGGCCGCGAAATGGCGGTTCTGGGCCTGCAGACCGGCTGCGGCCTGTGAGAAGGGGCCGAAGGCGCCGAACAGGCTCTCCGCGCGCACGTCCCATTCGTGATCGTTGAAGGTCGAAAGCGTGCCGAGATCGGGGTCCTTTTCGGAATGGGTGTAATTGGCATAGCCCATGTCGACGTTGAGCGTCTCGAGCGGACCCTTGTCGATGGCGACTGAAGATCCGAACAGAGCCTTGTTCTGTTTCATGTCGATGAAGGTGACGTCGCTCGGGATGCCGTAACGAGCGTCGGAGTGAACGAAGGCGGCGCCGACGCGGCTCTTCTCGCCCATAAATGCCGAGCCGCCAAGAGAATAGCCGTCGCCATGGAAGAAGGAATTCGGCTGGGTGCCACCCGGAATCGCGTAGCTGCCGACATCGCGCCGGAAGCCGTCGGCGTGAATCGCGATGTTGTCGGTGCCGGCGTCGATTTGGCCCGAGCCTTCGCCCAGATCGCCGTTGATCCCGTAGCTGCCGGTCAGGTCGCCAGAAAGTGGCTTTTCGACACGATTGAGCGGCACGCGGTTGTTGATCGCGTTGACCACGCCGCCGATGGCCTGGCTGCCATAGCGCAGGGTCGCCGCGCCGCGCACGACCTCGATGCTTTGGGCGGCCAGCGGATCGATGGGAACGCCATGGTCGGGTCCGATGTCGGAGACGTCGAAGCTGCCCACGCCATTTTCGAGCAGGCGCACGCGGCTCGCATCGAAGCCGCGGATCACGGGGCGGCTTGCCCCGGCGGCGAAGCCGGTGCCGGTCACGCCAGGCACATCGCGGAGCGCATCGGCGAGATTGGCGCCGCCATGCTGCAGGATCTGGTCCTTGTTGACCTTGTCAACGCTGGTTGCATACGCATCGGGATCGTTCGACAGCGGCGAAGCCGTGACGACGATCGAATCTTCCTTGTCGCCGGGAGCGGCGACAGGGTCCGCATAGGCGGCGCAAAAGGCGAGCGTCGAGGGGACGGCGAGGAACGCGGCTCCCATGAGCCGGCGTCCCGCGCGACGCGGGGAAAACGGAATGAGCACGGAAAGCTCCTGACCAAAACATGCGATGGACGCGCGCCGGCTCGTCACAGGCACACGCGGGACACTTCAGGTCGTCAGGAGAAAGAAGGCGGGGCGCGGCCGAACGGCCGAAGATGCGCAGGCGTCTGCGCGGAAGCCTCAACCGCGAAAGCGGCGTGTTGAATCGGCTCGAAGCGGATTGGCGCGGGAAGAGCAGGGGTCGAAGGCGCCGCGACAGCCGCGGATAAGGTTTGGCAGACCGCGCAGTCGTCCCGGTGAGGCGTGACGGGAGACTGCTTGTCGGAGCCCGTGCGATGTGAGTCCGATGCAAGAGCGCTCCAGCTGTCGGACAGGATGTGGTTCGGATGGGAAACGGCGTGGATAAGCGGCGCGACGACCGAGAGGACGACCGCAAGCAATGCCGCGCTAAGGCCGTTACGGCCCCAGACGCTTTTCATTCGACTTGCGCGACGTGCAGCCACGGTGTTGTGTCCGCAGTGATCGACCAGACCAACTCAATCTATACACTAGCATGCGTGTCAAACGGGTAACGAAACGGTTTTGCGAGGGCGCGGCATTCTCAACACCAAAACGGCTGGACATATGTTTGGGCGTTTAGGTGTCGCCCTGATCCTGTGTGCGGGGTGGATTGCCCACGCGGCCGCGGCGACCCCGCGCGTGGTCGCGAGCGTCAAGCCTATTCATTCACTTGTCGCGGGCGTTATGGGCGAGGTGGGAACGCCCTCGCTCCTGATCACGGGATTTTCATCACCCCATGACTACACGATGCGCCCCTCCGATGCCCGGATGCTGGAAGCCGCCGATCTCGTCGTATGGGTCGGGCCGTCGCTCGAAAGCTTTCTCGTGCGCGCGTTGCCCGATCACGCGCGGGGCGCTCGCGTCCTGGAGCTTGATCGGGCAGCGGGCGTCAAGCGGCTGCCCATCCGCGTCGGCGGCGTGTTCGAGGCCGATGCCCACGAAACCGAAACGGCGAACGGGGTCGACGGTCATCTCTGGCTCGATCCCGAGAACGGCATCGCCATCGTGGCGGCCGTGCAGGCGCGGCTGCGGGAGCTTGATCCCGCTCATGGGGAGACCTATGCGCACAATGCGGCGACGTTGACGGCCGAGCTCACCCGGCTCGACGCAGAGCTCGCACAGAAATTGGCGCCGGTCCGCGGCACGCCGTTCATCGTCGTTCACGACGCCTATCAATATCTGGAGCGACGCTACGGGCTGAAAGCCGCGGGGAGTGTCACCCTGGGCGTCGAAACGTCGGCTTACGCGCAACGGATCGCGAAGCTGCGCCGGCGGCTCCGCGAGGGCGGGGCGGCTTGCGTGTTCGCCGAGCCGCAGTTCAGCCCGGCGATTTTGAACGTCTTGGTGGAAGGGACCGACGCTCGCGTGGGCGTGCTCGATCATCTCGGCCTCACGCTACCCGCTGGACCGGCGCTTTACGGCGACATGATGCGCGGGCTCACGGACACCATGACGAAGTGCCTCGCGCCACCTGCGCGATGAGGTGAGCATACAATCGAGTTATTTTCTCACTCGAACCTCAGAATAAGGCCTGAGGGTAGACGCCGCGATCGATTGCAATGCACGCCAAAATCAGAACCGATAACCGTAGCGAACGCCCAGCGTTTCCAGGCCCTCGTTCTTCGAGCAGATGTTGGCGTTCGAGATGTGGTCGAGATAGACCTCGAAATTGCTGTGCTCGGTCACGTTGATGCCGAACGCCGCCGATTCGCGGAACAGAACCGTGCAGCCCAGCTCCTTTCGGTGGGGATCGTCGGAGTGATGCTTGCCGTCATGGGCCGAGCCGCCGACGCTGCCCTCGACGAAAAACCGCTCGCCCAGATGGAAGGTCGCTGTCAGCCCCGCATAGAGCTGGCTGGTGTCGCCCGACGTGTTCGCCGAGAGGCCGAAATGGGGCCGGACCTCGGCGTTCCACCGCTTCAGCCAATGGAGATCGCGAAAGAGGACCTCCGCGTTGATGTCGGCGCCCTTCTCCTTGCTGTGCGAGAACGGCCCGGAATCATGATAGGCGGCGCCGAGCCTCGCCTCGCTGATGAAGGGGCCTTCCGCGGCGAAGCTGTCGCCTAGCCCCGTCGCACTGGCCAACAACGCGCCAAAGGCGAACGCGGCCGACGCGCGCGTCGCAAAACGATTGATCACCACGTGGCTACCCCCTCAGGCTTCCAATCCCTCCGCCGGGAGACAGAGCGGCCCCGGCGCGCCCGCGAGAATAAGGTCGGGCATCGGTTGACGCAATTGCCTTGGGAGTCGGCCTCCGCTATCCCTCGGCTCATGGCCTTTCTGCGCTCCTTTGCCATCGTCGGCGCCAATACGTTCGGCAGCCGGATCCTGGGCTTCGTGCGCGATATTCTGATCGCCCGCGCGCTGGGCACGGGAATTGTCGCCGACGCCTGGGTCGTGGCCTTCCGCTTTCCGGATTTGTTTCGGCGTTTGTTCGTCGAGGGTGCCTTCAATGCGGCCTTCGTGCCCTTGTTCGTGCGTGCCGTGGAAGACGAGGGGCCTCAAGCGGCGCGCAGCTTTGCCGAAGATGTGATGGCGGTAATTCTCGTCGCGCTGCTGGTGGTCACGATCTTGGCCGAAGTCGCCATGCCGCTCGTCATGCATGTGCTGGCCCCCGGATTTCCCCGCGACGGCGCGGCGTTTCCGCTTGCGGTCGATCTGACGCGCCTCACCTTTCCCTATCTTCTGCTCGTGTCGCTGGCGGCGCTGGCCGGGGGGCTCCTGAATGCGCTGGGCAGGTTCGCGCTGACCGCTGCGGCACCCGTGCTGCTCAACCTCGTGCTCATCGCCGCCGTGGTGTTCGGCGCGCGGGCCTTCGGGGATGTGGGGCATGCTTTGGCCTGGGGTGTGGCCGTGGCGGGCGCAGTGCAGGCGGGGTTGCTCTTTGTCGGTACGGCTCGGGCGGGATTTTCCTTGCGGCTACGGTTGCCGCGGCTCACGCCTGCGGTCACGAGGTTCCTGCGTCTGGGCGTGCCGGGCCTCATCGCCGGCGGCGCCACTCAGATCAATCTCTTGATCGGAACCATGATCGCGACCGCGGTGCCCGGCGCGCCGGCCACGCTTTATTACGCCGATCGCGTCTATCAGCTGCCGACCGGGCTCATCGGTGGCGCGCTGGGTGTGGTGCTCCTTCCCGAGCTTGCGCGCCGGCTGTCGGCGCGCGATGCCCAGGCGGCGGCGGACGGCTTCAACCGCGCGCTCGAGCTTGCGCTTCTTCTCGCGCTCCCAGCGGCGGCCGCTCTCATCGTGATCGCGGTCCCGATCGCCACCATGCTGTTCGAGCGCGGCGCCTTCGCGGCCGAGGACACGCGGCGCACGGCGTACGCCTTGATGGCGTTCAGCGCAGGATTGCCCGCGTTTGTGCTCATCAAGGTGTTCCAGCCGGGCTTTTTCGCACGCGAAGACACGGCGACGCCGCTCGTCCTATCGGTCCTGGGCATTGGTGCGAATGTCGTGCTGAGCCTTGTGTTTCTGTTCGCGATCGGATGGGGCGGCGCCGGCATTGCGCTCGCGACCTCGGCGGCGGGATGGCTGACGGCACTGCTGCTCGGCGCGCGGCTGCTGGGCGGAGGCGGCTTCGCACTCGATGCGCGGCTTCTGCGTGTGGCGCCGCGCATCGTGTTGGCTACCGTCGTGATGGCCGGCGCGCTCTATGTCGCGGAGCCCACGGTCTGGCCGGGGGCCGAGGCCACGACGCTGGCAAAATTGACCGGCCTCGGCCTCATGGTGACGGGCGGGCTTGTGATGTTCGGCGGTGCTTGCGTCCTCTTAGGCGTGGCGACCCCGGCCGAGCTTCGCCGCCTGTTGCGCAAAGGCGATGCGCCCGGCCCCCTTGCGCCCGACGCCGACGGACGATAAACCGCGCCCGAGCCGCGTCTCGTCCGGAGCCCTTTCATGTCAGAGCCCAGCCATCGTCCGCTTGTGTTCTCGGGCGTTCAGCCCACCGGCAATCTGCATCTCGGCAACTATTTGGGCGCCATCCGGAACTGGGTCGGCCTGCAGGACAGCTATCCCTGCATCTTCTGCGTCGTCGACATGCACGCGATCACGGTCTATCAGGACCCGGCCGAGCTCCGGCGCTCGACGCGCACTGTGGCGGCCGCTTATATCGCGTCGGGCATCGACCCCAAGCGCACGCCGATCTTCAATCAGAGCCAGATCACGGCCCATGCCGAGCTCGGCTGGGTGCTGGCCTGCATCGCCCGCGTCGGCTGGCTCAATCGCATGACACAGTTCAAGGAGAAGGCCGGCAAGCATTCGGAAAATGCGAGCGCCGGTCTCTACATCTATCCGACGCTGATGGCGGCCGACGTGCTGGCCTACAAGGCGACGCACGTTCCGGTCGGTGACGACCAGAAGCAGCATCTCGAGCTGATGCGCGACATCGCGCAGAAGTTCAACAACGACTATCGCGTTCCGGATTTCTTTCCGCAGCCCGAGCCGCTCATCACCGGCCCAGCGACACGCGTGATGTCGTTGCGCGACGGGCGCGCGAAAATGTCGAAGTCCGATCCGTCGGAATATTCGCGCATCAATCTGAGCGACGACGCCGACACCATCGCGCAGAAGATCCGCAAGGCACGCACGGATCCCGAGCCCTTGCCGGACAACGCGAAAGCTTTGGAGACGCGGCCGGAAGCCGACAATCTGCTGTCGATTTTCGCGGCGGTGGCGAGCGCGTCCAAGGAGGACGTGATCGCGCGCTTCGCAGGCGCGACCTTCTCGCGCTTCAAGGAGGAGCTGGCCGAGCTTCTGATCGGATCCCTGACGCCGATCCGCAATGAGATGATCCGCCTCGAAGGCGATCCGGCCTATCTCGACAAGCTCCTGGGTGAAGGCGCGGCGCGCGCCCGCGCAATCGCCGAGCCCGTGCTGGCCGAGGTCTACGAGATCGTTGGTTTCGTGCGGCCTTGACGCCCGTCAGGATCTGCGGCGCGCCGAGAGCTCTTCGAAAATCGCTGTCGTCTCGTCATCGTCCATATCGCCGGCGGCGGCGGGGCGCGCTCCGTTCGAGCCGATGAGCTTCGGCATCGCCTTGCCGCTGTTCACGGGATCCGTGCTGTGGCGGCAATTGCCGGTGAAGATGGCGCCGTGCTCAACGGTGAGCGCCTCGTGGTGAATGTCGCCTTCCACGTGGCACTTGGCGCACAGCTTGACGCGGCGCGCGAAGAGATGACCCTCGATGCGGCCATAGACGGTGAGATCATCGGCGATGACGTCGCCGGAAATCGTCGCGCTGTCGCCGACCACGATGTTCGCCGCGCGCAGATTTCCCTTCACATTGCCGTCGATATGGACATCGCCCGAGGTCGAGAGATTGCCGATCAGCTCGACATCCGCGGAGATGATCGAGGGCGCGACCGGGCCGGTGCGCACCGGCCGAGACGGCGGCGCTTGAGTGCCTTCCGATTTCACCGCGCCGCTCTTCGCGGGCTTGCGTTGCGAAAACATGAACATCCCTCCGAGGCGACCCTTCGGGAAGGATGACGGCGGGACGTGAAAATGAGCCTAAAGTTTCGCGAGGCATTTTAGCAAAGACGGCCCGCCCCTCAGCGTCATTGCCGGGCTTGACCCGGCAATCCAGGGCGACAAACTCGGAGCGAGCTGCCCTAGATCCCCTTCTTGTCCTCCGTTTGGCGGACAAGCCGCCAAAAGTGTCAAGCCCGGGGATGACACTGAGTTGAAACGGCGAGCTGTCTATTTCGGCATCAGAACGGTGTCGACCACCTGGATCACACCATTCGACTGAATGACGTCGGCGATCGTGATCTCGGCCTTGCCGCCCTTGGCGTCCCAGACCCACCACTTGCCGCCGTCCTTGCTCACCCACAGGTCTTCGCCCTGCACGGTTTTCAATGCGGCCTTGCCGTTGCCCATCTTGATTTTCGCCTTGAGGTCGGTCGAGGTGAGCCGCATCGGCACGACGTGATAGGTGAGAATGCTTGAGAGCTGCGCCTTGTTCTCGGGCTTCAGCAGGGTGTCGACCGTGCCCGCCGGGAGCTTGTCGAAAGCCGCGTTGGTCGGCGCGAAGACCGTGAAGGGGCCGGGCCCTTTCAGCGTCTCAACGAGGCCCGCGGCCTTCACCGCCGCGACGAGCGTCGTGTGGTCCTTCGAGTTGACGGCGTTGTCGATGATGTCTTTCGACGGATACATCGCCGCGCCGCCGACCATCGTGGTCATCTCGGCGAACGCCGGGGCGGCGGCGGGGATCGCCATGCCGAACATGGCGAGGGTTGAGACGGCGAGCAGAAGTGTGCGAGTCTTGGTCATGGCATCCTAGTCCTTCCGTAAGGGGCCTCCCCCGACTGTCCGGGGATGCAGCGAGCTACGGGCCCTCCGAAGAAAAAGTTTCAGGTCCGACGTTTCTTTTTTGGGACGCAGCATGGACGTGCATGACCAGGCCGCTCTCATGCAGTGCCTCATGGGCACTGCGCGTGGCGAGCGGGAGGCTTTTGCGGAGCTCTACCGGCGGACGTCCGGGAAACTCTTCGCGGTGACGCGCCGTATCTTGCAGCGGGTCGATTTGGCGGAGGAGGCGCTGCAGGAGAGCTATATGCGGATCTGGAACAACGCGGCGCGCTATGATGCGGTGATGGCGACGCCCATGACCTGGATGATCGCGATCGCGCGGCATCAGGCGATCGATATTCGCCGCCGGGTGGGCGAGCGCATGACGGCCCAGGCGGCCTCCCTCGATGATGTGGAGATCACCGACATCGCCGACACCGAGGCCATGGAGCAGGCGCCGGAGCTTGCGCGGCTCAAGACGTGTCTCGAAGGCCTGGGCGAACAGCCCAGGACGATGGTGCTGCTGGCCTATCATCAGGGGTTCAGTCGAGAGGAGCTTTCGGCGCGGTTTGACCGTCCTGTCGCGACCATCAAGACGATCTTGCGGCGGAGTCTCGGTGCCTTGAAGGAGTGTCTCGATGGCGCTCAGTGAGGAGGAAGACGCGCTCGCGGCCGAGTACGTTTTGGGCACCTTGAGCGCCGAGGAGCTTCGCATCGCCGCCGCGCATCTTGCCGGCAATCCCGACTTTGCCCGCGCCGTCGAGGCGTGGGAGCGCCGTCTGGCCCCGCTCGCTCACGCGACGCGGGAGCAGGTGCCGTCGCCGGCCGTGTTCGAGACGCTGATGACGCGGATCGCGCCCGCGTCCGCGCCCGACACTGTGGTGAGCCTGACGCGAAAGCTTGCGCTTTGGCGCGCCGCGGCGGTCGGGCTTGCCGCGCTGGCCGCGAGCCTTCTGGTCGTGCTGACCCTGCCGAGACCCGAAGGCGGCCAGTTCGTCGCCGTGCTTCAGTCCGACAAGGCCCAGCCGGGATTCGTCGCCACCGTCGACCTCGTCCGCCACACCGTGTCGGTTCGCCGGGTGGGTGAGGCCGCCCCCGCCGCTCATGCTTATGAATTGTGGGCGCTGGGCGCCGGTCGACCCGCCCCGGAATCCCTCGGCGTGGTTAACGCCAGCCTCGTCGTCCCCACCTCCCGCCTGAAGGGCCGCGATGTCGGCGCGACCTTGCTTGCCATCAGCCTCGAGCCTGAAGGCGGCTCCCCCACGGGCCAACCGACCGGCCCCATCCTGTTCACCGGCTCGCTCCTGCCGGCGGAATAAGGCCCGCTCTTCCCGCAAAGGTCCCTCTGTGGCAGGATTCGGCCCATGGCAGAGGCCCATCCGATCCGCAGCCGTGGCGCCCCGTCCCCACGCCCCTTCCTCCTCTCATGACCCGAAAGCTCATGATCCTGGCGGACGAGTCTCCGGAATGCCGGGTGGCGCTTCGCTATGCCGCTCTGCGCGCCGCGCATACCGGGGGCCGCCTCACGCTTCTTTACGTCATCGAGCCCGCCGAGTTCATGCATTGGGCCTCAGTCGCCGAAAAGATGCAGGAGGATGCGCGCGAGGAGGCGGAGCGGCTTCTCTATGAGCTTGCCGGCGAGGCCAACAAGGTCTCGGGCGGGCTCCTGCCGGAGCTTCTGATTCGGGAAGGCACGGCCAAGGAGGAGGTCCTGTCGGCGGCCCGGGAGGATCCGACGATCCGGCTCCTGGTGCTGGGAGCGGGCGTGGGCCGGGAGGGGCCCGGGCCGATCGTCTCGGCGCTCGCCAAGGATATCGTGTCGATCTACCCCATTCCCGTCACGATCGTGCCCGGAAACCTCACGCCCGACGTCGTCGATCTGATCGCCTGATCGAAAGCAGCTGAAGCTCGGCCATGCTGCGCTTGATCTCGTCGCCGCGGCTCGCCATGTTAGCCGCGAGCCGGGCGCGCACCTTCGCGATGAGCTCTGGAGGTTTCCCATGTTCATTCAAACGGAATCGACGCCCAATCCGGCGACGCTCAAATTCCTGCCCGGCCGGCCGGTTCACGAGACGGGGCGGCTCGACTATCCCGACGCGGCTGCGGCCGCGCGCTCGCCCCTGGCGCGGCGCCTGTTCGCGATCGATGGCGTCGCGGGCGTGCATCTCGGCACCGATTTCATCACGATCACGAAAGCCGGGCCGGAGTGGCAGCACCTGAAGCCGAAGGTGCTCGGCGCCATCATGGAGCATTATCAGTCCGGCGAGCCGGCGGTCGAGGATGACGCGGCCCCCACCGATGCCTTGCCCGAGGACGGTGACGAGGTCTCGGCCGAGATCCGGGAGCTGATTGAGACCCGCGTGCGCCCGGCCGTGGCCCAGGACGGCGGGGACATCGTGTTCGAGCGGTTCGAGGATGGCGTCGTCTATCTTCAGATGCGCGGCTCCTGCTCGGGATGCCCGAGCTCCACCGCGACGCTGAAACACGGCATCGAGCAAATGCTCCGCCACTATGTTCCCGAAGTCACGGAAGTGCGCCAGGTCTGAGCCCGGCCGTCTGACGTCCGATCGGAAAGGATAAGCTCCTCATGTTGAGCGACGACGGTCTCGATCTTTTGTTCCGTCAGGCGCGAAGCCATAACGCCTGGAAAGACGAGCCCGTCAGCGAGACGCTGCTGCGTGCCGTCTACGATCTCACGCGCATGGGGCCGACCTCGGCCAATTGCTCGCCGGCGCGCTTCGTGTTTCTTGCTTCGAAGGAAGCGAAGGAGCGCCTGGTGCCGCATCTCTTCGAAGGCAACATCAACAAGGTGCGCACGGCACCGGTTTGCGTGATCATTGCCTATGACACGCAGTTCTATGAGAAGGTGCCCGAGCTCTTTCCGCACCGTCCTCAGATGAAGGAGTATTTCTCCGGCAATCCCGCCTTCGCGCAGGACACCGCATTCCGGAACTCGTCCCTGCAAGGGGCGTATTTCATGCTGGGCGCGCGCGCGCTCGGGCTCGATTGCGGGCCCATGTCGGGCTTCAAGAATGACGGTGTCGACACGGAGTTCTTCCCCGATGGGCGGTGGAAGTCGAACTTCATTTGCTCGATCGGCCATGGCGATCCGGCGGGCCTGTTCCCGCGCAGTCCGCGGCTCAGCTTCGAGGACGCCTGCAAGGTCCTTTAGGGATGCTTGTGCTCGCCTTGGATACCGCACTCGGGGCCTGTTCGGTCGCCGTCGGTGACGCGCAAGGCGTGCGGGCCTCCCGGTTTGAGGTGATGGGCACCGGTCACGCCGAAGCGTTGATGCCCATGATCGAGGCGGTGCTCGCCGAAGCGTGTGTCGCGCCCGGCCAAATCGATCGTCTCGGCGTCACCGTCGGGCCCGGCAGCTTCACCGGCACGCGCATTGGTCTGGCTGCAGCGCGCGCCTTTGGTCGCGCGCTCGGCATTCCCGTTGTCGGCATGACAACGTTCGAAGCCTTGGCCGTGAGGGCGCCGGGACGTCCGCGCGTGGTTGCCTTCGACGCGCGGCGGAACCAAATCTACGTGCAATTCTTTGCGGCCGACGGCACAGCGTGGGACGACGGCGCGGCGCTCGATGTCGCCGATGCCGCGCGACACCTCGAAGAGTGGGGCGTCCGCGATCCCGTCTTGCTCGGTTCGGGCGCCGCGATGCTGGGCGAAATTGCCGGCGCTGAGGCCTCGCAACACCTTTGGCCCGACGCCGCACTTTTCCTGCCGCTGATCGCGCGCGCGCCGATGCCGAAGAACATGCCGAGGCCGCTCTATCTTCGCGCTCCCGATGTGACGATGCCGGCGGTCCCATGAGCATCCGCCTTATCACCGCGGGAAAGGCATTCGCCTCGGTGATGTCGGGTCTGCACGGGCGCGCCTTCGCACAGCCTTGGAGCGAAGAGTCGTTTGCAAATCTGTCCGAGATGCCGGGTGTCGCGAGCTTCATCGCCATTGCGGAGCCGCCGCATCCGCCGTTGCCGGTCGGTTTCATCATGCACCGGGTTGCGGCGGACGAAGCCGAGATCCTGACGCTCGGCGTGCTTGCGAGCTATCGCGGCGGGGGAGTTGGGCGGACCCTTGTGCGCGCCGCCGCCGAAGCGGCGTGGGAGGCCGGCGCGCAGCGGCTGTTTCTCGAAGTCGCGGAAGGAAATACGCCGGCGCGGATGCTTTATGAGAGCTTGAGCTTCTCATGTGTCGGCCGTCGTCCCGATTATTACGATGCCGACGCCGCGGCCTCCCGCGACGCGCTCACATTGAGCGCAAACCTGCCTCTTTGAGGCGTTGTTGTTCCCGCGGCGATAGCCTATGGTCGGCGTTGAATTGGTCCGGCTGCGATGCGCAGACGGGACGCCCCCAGGCCCCTAATTGGCACCCGTCTAGGGCGCCTGACCATTGGGCGAGGACTCATCATGGATCGCATCGAACGCTTATGCGTGGAAAAAGGGTTGCGGATGACGGAGCAACGCCGCGTCATCGCGCGGGTCCTGTCGACCGCTCACGACCATCCGGACGTGGAGGAGCTTTATATGCGGGCGTCGGCCATCGACCCGCATATCTCCATCGCAACGGTGTACCGGACGGTACGCCTCTTCGAAGAGGCGGGCATCCTGGAGCGCCACGACTTCCGTGACGGCCGCTCCCGTTACGAAGAGGCTCCCGAGATTCATCACGATCATCTCATCGATCTGGAAAGCGGCCGCGTGGTCGAGTTCAAGCACGAGGACATCGAGCGTCTCCAGGAGATCATCGCGCGCGAGCTGGGCTACAAGCTCGTGGATCATCGGCTCGAGCTTTATGGCGTGCCGCTCGACAGCACGAAGCCCCGCGTCGTCCACCCCAAGCCCGCCAAGCCATGAAGGCGACCGATCCTAAGTGAGAACGGTTCGCGCGGTTTACATCATCTGTGTGTTTGCGCTGATGAACTTGGCGATGTTCCCGAGCCAGTGGCTTGCCCTGTGGCTCGATCGCTACGGCTTCGCCCGCACATGGCCGATGCTCTATCACCGCCTTCTCTGCAAGGTGATCGGCATTCGCGTGCATGTTCACGGCGAGATGGCGAGCGAGACGCCGCTGCTGATCGTCGCCAACCACACCTCGTGGCTCGACATTCCGATCATGAGCATCGTGAAGCCGGTGTCGTTCATCGCCAAGAGCGAGGTCGAGCGCTGGCCGTTCTTCGGCATGCTGTCGAATTTGCAGCAGACGGTCTATATCGCACGTGGCAAGCGCCACGACACCGACCGGCAGCGCAATCTGCTCCACAAACGGCTGAGCAAGGGTGACAGGCTCATTCTGTTTCCCGAGGGCACGTCGAGCGATGGCAACCGGGTGCTGGCGTTCAACAGCGCCCTGTTCGGTGTCGTCGAACGTCCGGTCACACTCGGCAATGGCGAGCAGAAGCCCATCTTGGTTCAGCCGGTTTCGCTCGCCTATACCAAGCTTCAGGGCCTGCCGATGGGCCGCTCGATCCGGAACCTCTTTGCCTGGTATGGCGACATGGATCTGCTCCCTCATTTGTGGGGTGCCTTTAGTGCGGGTCCGATCGACGTCGATCTCACCTTTCACCGGCCGGTTCATCTGGCCGAGTTCGGGTCGCGCAAGGTTTTGAGCCGCCACTGCCAGGCCGAGGTCGCGGCCGGTTTGCGCAGCGCTTTGGCGGGGCGGCCCGGGCCGGGTCCAGTTTCTGTCCCGAATCGAGATCAACAGCCGGCGATCGGGGCCGGTGCCGAGCCAAGCGCCCAGAATGTCCCCGCATGAGTTAGGCCCTAGGCCCCTTGAGTTAGGGAAGTGGCTTGGCCATAAAGGCGCCGTGCAACCCAGGATGCTCTACATCAAGACCTATGGGTGCCAGATGAACGTCTATGATTCCGCCCGGATGGCGGACGTTCTGGCGCCCCTCGGCTATGCCCAGACCGCAACGCCCGAGGCGGCCGACCTCATCATCCTCAACACCTGCCACATTCGCGAGAAGGCGGCCGAGAAGGTCTATTCGGAGCTCGGTCGGCTGAGGGCGCTGAAAGAGGCGCGCGCCGCGGGCGGACAGGAGACGATGATCGCGGTCGCCGGCTGCGTCGCCCAGGCGGAGGGCGAGGAGATGGCGCGCCGCGCGCCCGTGATCGACATTTTGGTCGGTCCGCAGAGCTACCACCGTCTGCCCGAGCTGATCGCTACCGTGCGGCGCGCGGGTGGTCAGGCGCTGGAGACCGAATTTCCCGTCGAGAGCAAGTTTGACCATCTGCCGGACAGCGCGGCGGAAACCGGGGTCACGGCGTTTCTGACGGTGCAGGAAGGCTGCGACAAGTTCTGCACCTTCTGCGTTGTCCCCTATACGCGCGGCGCAGAGACCTCGCGTCCACCGGAAGCAGTGGTCGCCGAAGCGAAGCGTCTGGTGGGCTCCGGCGTTCGTGAGATCACGCTGCTCGGCCAGAACGTCAATGCCTATCACGGCGAGGATGCGCGCGGGCAGGTCTGGTCGCTCGGGCGGCTGATCCGGCATCTCGCGGAGATCGCGGGACTCGAGCGTCTGCGCTACACGACGAGCCATCCGCGCGACATGGATGACGATCTCATCGGCGCCCATCGCGACGTGCCGGCGCTGATGCCGTTTCTGCATCTGCCTGTGCAAAGCGGATCCGATGCGGTGCTGGCCGCGATGAACCGGCGTCACACCGTGCTCGACTATCGGCGTCTGGTCGATCGCTTGCGCGACGCGCGGCCGGACCTGGCGTTGTCGTCGGATTTCATTGTCGGCTTTCCCGGCGAGACGGATGCCGATTTCGCCGCGACGCTGACGCTCGTCGAAGAGGTCGGCTTCTTCCAGGCCTTCTCGTTCAAATATTCGCGCCGTCCCGGAACGCCGGCGAGCATTTTGGCAAAGCAGGTCAGCGAGCCCGTGAAGACCAAGCGTCTGGCCGAATTGCAGGCCCTGCTTCTCCATCAGCAGCAGGCCTTCAACGAATCGACCGTCGGGCGCACACTGCCGGTCTTGTTTCAGAGCCCCGGCCGGCTCGCGGGCCAGCTTGGCGGTCGGACACCTTATCTTCAGCCCGTTCATGTGCCCGGTGATCCGGCTCTGATCGGCACCGTGCAGCCCGTGACGATTGCGGCCGCCCGCGCGAACAGCCTGGTCGGCCGCCTCGCGGGTCATTCGAGGGAGGCTCCCTGAGCGCGTCCAACAAGAAGTCCGCAACTGGGAACCGAGGTGCGGCCAAATCCGGTCGGTCCTCCGGCGGTTCGTCGCATAGCGCGTCACACGGCTCGGGTGGCGCGGCGGCAGGCATGAGCGTGATGGAGTTTGCGGACAACCGTCTGGCGCAGCTCCTCTATGGCGCCCATGACCGCAATCTGGCGCGCCTCGAAAGCCTGCTGGATATCGAGCTCTCGCCGCGCGGCAATCGTCTGACGCTCCGTGGTTCCCAGGGCGCACGCCAGCGCGCCACCGTGGTGCTCAATAGGCTCTATCAGAGCCTCGGCAACGGCAGCGGCCTCAATCAAGGCGACATCGACGCGGCCGTGCGCTTTACTGAGGAAGACCGTGTGGTCTCCACCGGCGGCGGCGTGACGATCAAGACGCCGCGGCGGGTGATCGAGCCGCGTACGCCTATGCAAGCTCAGTATCTCGAGGCGCTCAAAAGTCACGACTGCGTCTTTGCGTTGGGCCCCGCGGGCACGGGCAAGACTTATCTGGCTGTCGCGGCCGGTGTGCAGTTGCTGATCGCCGAGGAGGTCGATCGCCTCATTCTGTCGCGGCCCGCCGTCGAGGCCGGCGAGCGTCTGGGCTTTCTGCCCGGCGACATGCGCGAAAAGGTCGATCCCTATTTGCGGCCGCTTTACGATGCGCTTCACGACATGCTTCCGGCCGAGCTTGTTCAGCGGAAGCTCGAGTCGGGCGAGATCGAGGTGGCGCCGCTGGCCTTCATGCGCGGGCGCACCCTCGCCCATGCCTATGCCATTCTGGACGAAGCGCAAAACGCAACACCTGTTCAGATGAAGATGTTTTTGACCCGGCTGGGCGAGCATGCGCGCATGGTGGTCACCGGCGACCCGACGCAGATCGATCTGCCCTCGGGCCAGTGCTCGGGCCTGCTTGATGCCGTCGATGTCCTGCGGGACGTCGATGAGATCGCACAAATCCGGTTCACGGAGCGGGATGTGGTGCGCCATCCTCTCGTCACCCGGATCGTGTCTGCCTATAATGACCGTGACACCGCGCGGGCCCGCGACGCATCCGATCAGGGCTCGGCGCCTCTCCCGCCGCCGCGAGGACATCACCGTGCCTGAGGACGGGTCCACCGGGTCGTCCAGATCGCGACCGAAGCCGAGACCTTATTCTGCAGAGGCTCCATCGCCCGTGGTGACCTTGCTCGTCCGGGACACCCAATGGTCTGCTGCCGAGCCCTCGATCGAACGACGCATCCGCGAGGCCCTTGCGGTCGCGCTTCCGGGCGACGGGCGCCCGATTTCCGTCGTGCTGGCCGACGACCAATTCGTCCATGGGCTCAACGCGCGCTTTCGCGGCAAGGACAAGCCGACGAATGTGCTGTCCTTTCCGGCGCCTGCACGCGCATCGGAGCTGGGCGACATCGTGCTGGCCTTTGAGACGGTCGCGCGCGAAGCCAAGCACGAGCACAAGACACTCGCCCAGCACACGGCGCATCTCGTCATTCACGGCGCGCTTCATCTTTTGGGTCACGATCACGAAGCGGACACGGATGCGGAGCGCATGCGTGCCGCCGAAGTTGTGGCGCTCGGCCGCCTCGGCTTGCCCAACCCTTACGCAGACACAGAGGACGAGGAACTCCAATGAGCGACAGCGGGCCGAAATCGTCCGTACCGGGACGTTTCGACGAGCGGCCGTTTCTTGCACGTCTTCTTGATCTCGTGACGCGTCGTCCCGCCGAGGATCGCTCAATCGAGACCTTCATGGAGGCGTATCTCGATCAGAGCCATTCGCTGCAGCCGGGTGAACGCGAGATCCTCGCCAATCTCGCAAGCTTCAGCGAGATGCGTGTCCACGACGTCATGGTGCCGCGCGCCGACGTCATCGCGGTCGATATGGCAACGCCGCTCGATCAGCTCGCCGCGCTGTTTCGTGACGCGCAGCATTCGCGTCTGCCGATCTATCGCGACACGCTGGACGATCCCGTCGGCATGGTTCACGTCAAGGACATCATGGCGCTGCTCATTCCGAAAGACAGCCAGCCCGTACAAAAGACGGGTGTGCTGCAACGCGTACGCCGGAACGTGCTGTTCGTGCCGCCGTCGATGCGCATCGTCGATCTTCTCCTGAAGATGCAGAAGACACGCATTCACATGGCACTCGTCATCGACGAATACGGCGGGACCGACGGTCTCGTCACCATCGAGGACTTGGTCGAGGAGATCGTGGGCGACATCGAGGACGAGCACGATGTCGACGAAGTGCCGATGATTCAGCGTCGCGAAGACGGCAGCTTCGATGCGAGCGGACGGCTCGCTATAGACGACCTCGTCGACATCGCAGGCGCCGACATGGTGCCCGCCGAGCAGGCGGAGGACATCGATACTTTGGGCGGTCTCGTCTTCTCGCTCGTCGGCCGCGTGCCGCAGCGGGGCGAGATCATTCGCCATCCAAAAGGATTCGAGTTCGAGATTCTCGACGCCGATCCCCGCCGTGTAAAGAAAGTGCGCGTTCACGGCGTGAAGCTGCCGGATCCTGCCAAGGACGATCAGAGTGCTTCCGAGCCTGCGTCCGACACGGTTCGCGAGCTCAGAAAATCCTCATGAGCTTTCGCGATTGGGCCTTTTCGCGCAGGCGTTTCACGCTCGCCGGTCGCCTGGAGAGCGTGGCCGTGCTGGCCCAGGCGGTGCCCGGCCTGAGAGGCTTCAAACGGGCGGGTGTGGCGTTGATTGCGGGCGCGTTGAGCGCCACCGCGATGGCGCCGCTCTATCTCGTGCCGATCCTGTTTCTCAGCATTCCGGTTCTCATCTGGCTCATCGATGGCGCGGGCGGCGGCACGCGCGGGATTTGGCGCGCGGCCGCGAGTGGTTGGCTGTTCGGCTTCGGATTCTTTCTTGCCGGCCTTCATTGGGTCGGCAACGCGTTCCTGGTCGACGCCGACACGTTCGGCTGGATGATTCCGTTCGTCGCAGTGCTGTTTCCCGGCGGGTTGGCGCTGTTTCCGGCGCTCGCCTGCGCAATCGCGCGCACCTTCTGGCGCAAGGATGCAAGCCGCGTCGTTCTGTTCGCGGCGCTCTGGTCGCTCTCGGAATGGCTGCGCGGGCATATCCTGACAGGATTTCCCTGGAACGATTTGGGACATGCCTGGGTCAGCGTCGCGCCCATCATGCAAAGCGTGGCTTGGATCGGGATCTCCGGCCTCAGCCTCATCACGGTGCTGGCCGCCGCGGCTTTCGCTCCGCTGTCCGGTGCCGTTCGCCGTGGACGAAAGATTGACCGGCGCGCGCTCATCTGGCCCGCTGCCGCGCTCGCCGGTCTTGCAGGGCTTGGTCTTGCCGGCTTCGTGCGTCTCCTGACGCCGGACCCCATGCCCGTCGACGGGGCGCGTGTCCGCATCGTGCACGCCGCCTTGCCGCAGCAGACGATCGATGATCCCGCTATGCGCGAGCCGATCTTCACGACCTATCTGGCGTTGACCGCGCGGCCGGGTCTCGAAAAGGTGACGCATGTGATTTGGCCGGAGGCTGCGGTGCCGTTCGTCCTTTCGCGGACGCCGGCAGCGCTCGATGCGATCGGTGCGATGCTCGGCCCGCACACGGTTCTCATTACGGGCGCGCCACGTCTGCAACATTCGGTTGAGGGCCCGGACCCGAAAGTTTTCAATTCCGCGCATGTGATCGATGGTGAAGGCCATATCCTGGGGACCTACGACAAATCGCACCTGGTACCGTTCGGTGAATATTTGCCGCTCAGAAGCATTCTTTCCCGATTGGGACTGTTGCAGCTCGCGGGCAATCTCGGCAGCTTCGACGAGGGGCCCGGCCCGCGCACACTGTGGGCGCCAGGTGCGGGACCTCTCGGTCCGCTGATCTGTTACGAGATCATTTTTTCCGGGTCCGTGATCGATCCGCGCGCGCGCCCGGATTGGCTCGTCAACATGACGGACGATTCGTGGTTCGGTAGCGGTGCAGGTCCGCGGCAGCATTTCGATCAAGCCCGCTTGCGCGCGGTCGAGGAGGGACTTCCGGTCGTTCGCGCGGCAAATCGCGGAATATCGGCGGTTATTGACCCGAAAGGTCGCGTGATCGCACGCGCGCCGCTGGACGATACTGGCACACTCGACAGTGATCTGCCCGGCCCATTGCCGCCGACGTTCTACGCACGTTGGCGCGAGCTTCCGTACGCGGTCGCAATTATCAGTATGCTGCTCATCTGCTTTTGGCCGCGATCGAAAGCCGCATCGAAGCTTTTGCCGCCGCCATCCCGCGCTCGCTGAACCTGCGCTCGATTCGTATTTCGCGCTAACTATCTACAATGCTTGACCCCAGTGTTCGTAGAGCCATATAGATGGGCCCGACAGGTATTCGCCCCAGCGTAAGCCTCCGATCAGGCCAGTCATCCAATGCTCAAGTTTCTGTGCGTGGCTTTCGGCGTCGATCCAGCGTTATGCACGCGGCTGAAGTTGCGCTCGTGTACGAGGCATTGAGATTAAACGCGTTGTTGAGCCACAAGAGGGGCAGAAGTGAAAAAGTCTCCCAATCCCATCGATGTGCATGTTGGAAGCCGCGTGCGGCTGCGCAGAATGTTGATCGGCATGAGCCAAGAAAAACTTGGCGAACAGCTAGGTCTGACATTTCAACAAGTCCAGAAATACGAAAAAGGCACAAACCGAATAGGGGCAAGTCGTCTGTTCCAGATTGGCCAGATTCTCACCGTGCCGGTTCAGTTCTTTTATGAGGACATGGGAAATGGCGAAGCGAAGAGTCCCGAAACGGGATTCTCTGACGGTGGTGAGAACGTGATGGACTTCGTCTCCAGCGCCGAAGGCCTCGCCCTCAACCGAAGCTATGCCCGTATTTCCGACGCGGGCGTGCGGCGACGGATTCTGGACCTTGTGCGCGCAGTGGCGGGCGAGAGCCTGCCCGAATGAGGCGCCCCATTTAAAGACATAAAGATTTTTTTATATCCCCTTGCCCCTCCGGCGCGGCTTTTGCTATAAGCGGCCCATGTGGGCGCGCCCTGCCCCATTCAGGGCGCCGTTTTTCGTGGGAGGATGATCCGTGTCCAGATCGAGCTATCTCTTCACCAGCGAGTCCGTGTCGGAAGGGCATCCCGACAAGGTCTCCGACCGGATCTCCGATACGGTGGTGGACGCCTTTTTGGCTGCCGATCCTTATGCGCGCGTCGCCTGTGAGACCCTTTGCACGACGAACCTGGTCGTTTTGGCCGGCGAAGTGCGCGGCCCCTCCTCGATCACGCCCGAGCTTCTCGAAGACGCGACCCGAAACGCCGTTAAGGCCATCGGCTATGAGCAGGACGGCTTCCACTGGAAGAACCTGAAATTCCATTGCAACCTGCACGCTCAGTCCGCGGACATCGCCCAGGGCGTCGATGCCGCCGGCAACAAGGACGAGGGTGCGGGCGATCAGGGCATCATGTTCGGCTATGCCTGCCGCGAGACCGAAGATCTCATGCCGGCGCCGCTCTATTATTCCCACCGGATCCTGAAGGCGATGGCGGATGCGCGGCACGCGGGCGACAAGCGCCTGCAGCCCGATGCCAAGTCCCAAGTCACGTTGCTCTATCAGAACGGCAAGCCGGTCCGGGCTACGTCCGTCGTGGTCTCGACCCAGCACGCAGACGGGCTCTCTCAGGAAGAGGTCCGCGAAATCGTGCGGCCGTACGTGCTCGATGTTCTGCCCGATGGCTGGATGTGCCCGGAGGCCGAGTTCTATGTGAACCCGACCGGGAAATTCGTCATCGGCGGACCGGACGGAGATGCGGGCCTCACCGGCCGCAAGATCATCGTCGACACCTACGGCGGTGCTGCGCCCCATGGCGGCGGCGCGTTCTCGGGCAAGGATCCGACCAAGGTCGATCGCTCGGCGGCTTATGCCGCGCGTTATCTCGCGAAGAACGTGGTCGCGGCCGATCTCGCCGATCGCTGCACCATTCAGCTCGCCTATGCCATCGGCGTATCGAAGCCGCTCGCGCTTTACGTGGATCTCCACGGCACGGGCCGCGTCGCCGAGGACAAGCTCGAAAAAGTGCTGATGGAGGTCATGAACCTGACCCCGCGCGGCATCCGCGAGCATCTGAAGCTCAATCGGGCGATCTACGCGAAAACCTCGGCCTATGGCCATTTCGGCCGCAAGGCGGAAGCGGACGGCTCCTTCTCCTGGGAGAAGACCGATCTCGTGCCGGCGTTGAAGGGCTCGTTCTAAGGCCACTCATTTTCTCGGTGTCACCCCCGGGCTTGACCCGGGGGTCCAGGGTGGCCCGCCTCGTGTCTGCGGTCCTGGATTGCCGGGTCAAGCCCGGCAATGACAATGAGAGGGGTCTTGACCGAGCCAAATTCCACATCCGCCCGCCGCCGCCTGATCTATGGACGGCGCCAGGGTCATAAGCTCAGCCGGCGGCAGGAAACGCTGATGGCCGAGGCGCTGCCGCGGCTTGCGCTGCCGGTCGAAGGGCCGATCGAGGCTTCGTCCCTGTTCGGGCGCGTCGCGCCGCTCGTCCTCGAGATCGGGTTCGGCGGCGGCGAGCATCTGCTGGCGATGGCCCGCGCGCGGCCGGCGGTGGGCTTCCTGGGCTGCGAGCCCTTTATCAACGGTGTGGCGACCCTCCTCGGCCGGATCGAGGACGAGGCCGTCGAGAACATTCGTGTCCACCATGGCGACGCGCGCGACATCCTGGAGCGCCTAGCCGAAGGATCCCTCGCCGAGGTGCATGTCCTTTATCCGGATCCCTGGCCCAAAAAGCGCCATTGGAAGCGCCGCTTCATCGGCACCGAAACTCTGCCGGGGCTCTGCCGCGCGATTGCGCCCGGGGGCCTGCTCAGGGTGGCTTCGGACATTCCCGATTACATCCGCTGGACCCTGATCGAGGTTACCCGCAGTGGCGGGTTCGAGTGGATGGCGCAGGCGCCCAAGAACTGGCGCTTACCGCCCGAAGGCTGGCCGGGCACCCGCTACGAAGCGAAGGCCCTGCGCGAGGGCCGTATCCCCACCTATCTCGATTTCCGGCGCATGGCTTAGGCGCATCCCCCTTGAAACCTTGAGGCCCGCTGCTAATATCCCCGCCATAAATAGGTTCTTCGAGGTGGTCTCGAAGACCGTGCGGTCCGGATAGAGGGTGGGCTCGCGGCCCACTTTTTTATTTCCGGCGCCGGAAACGCTGATCAAGTAGAGCTTCGGGCGGGTGTTGAGCGAAGGCGATTTGACCGAGCGCATCGCGACGCTGATCGCGCCCGCTGCGGCCGATCTGGGATACGACCTCGTGCGCGTTCGCCTGATGGGCGGCCACACCAAGCGGCTGCAGATCATGGCGGAGCGCTCCGACGGGACGATGACGATAGACGATTGCGAGATGCTGAGCCGCTCGGTGTCGGCGCTTCTCGATGTCACCGATCCGATCAAGAGCGAGTATGTGCTCGAAGTCTCGTCGCCGGGGTTGGATCGTCCGCTCGTGCGTCCGCGCGATTTTGCGCGCTTTGCGGGACACGAGGCGAAGATCGAGCTGACGCAGATGCTTGATGGTCGCCGCCGCTTTCGCGGTGCGCTGGGTGGGCTCGCCGAGGATGCGGTCATCGTGACCGACGAGACGGGCCAGCGTCACGAGCTGCCGTTGGCGCTGATCGGGGAAGCGAAGCTCGTGATGACCGACGCGCTGATCGAGGCAACGTTGAAGGCCCAGAAAAAGGGGATTGCGGGCGACGGCGTGGAGATGGATGTGGGCGATCTGCAAGGGCGTCGTCTCTTACGCAATCCGAAGACAGGTCGGCCGAAGACAGGTCGGCCGAAGACAGATACTCCGCAGCGAAAGCGGCGGGGCGGGGATTAAAGCTATAGGCTGGAACTTGTCCGCAGAAGACGGACATGTTCTCGGGAACGGAGTGAACCATGGCTACTCTTGGTGTGAGCGCAAATCGGCTCGAGCTCTTGCAAATCGCCGATGCCGTCGCGCGGGAAAAATCGATCGAGCGCGAGGTCGTCATACAGGCGATGGAGGAGGCGATCCAGCGCGCCGCACGCTCCCGCTACGGTGCCGAGAACGATATCCGCGCCGAAATCGATCCGAAATCCGGCGACATCCGGCTGACGCGCTTGCTTGCGGTGGTCGAGCAGGTCGAGAACGAGGCGACCGAGATCGCGCTTGAAGACGCCCGCGCGCGCAACCCCGCCGCGCAGGTCGGCGACTTCATCGCCGAGTCGCTGCCGCCGGTCGATTTCGGGCGTATCGCCGCGCAAACCGCGAAGCAGGTCATCGTGCAGAAGGTGCGCGACGCCGAGCGCGAGCGGCAATACGAGGAGTACAAGGATCGCTTGGGCGAAATCGTTCATGGGATCGTCAAGCGCGTCGAGTACGGTAACGTCATCGCCGATCTCGGCCGCGCCGAGGGCATCGTGCGCCGCGACGAGCTGTTGCCGCGCGAGCAGTTCCGCAATGGCGATCGCGTGCGCGCCTACATCTATGACGTGCGCCGCGAGCAGAGGGGGCCGCAAATCTTTCTGTCGCGCTCCCACCCGCAGTTCATGGCCAAGCTGTTCGCGCAAGAGGTGCCGGAGATCTATGATGGCATCATCGAGGTGAAGGCGGTGGCGCGCGATCCCGGCAGCCGCGCCAAGATCGCGGTCGTCTCCAAGGATAGCTCCATCGATCCGGTCGGCGCCTGCGTCGGCATGCGCGGCAGCCGCGTGCAGGCGGTGGTCAACGAGCTTCAGGGCGAGAAGATCGACATCATCCCATGGTCGCCGGAGCCGGCGAATTTCATCGTCAACGCACTCGCGCCCGCCGAAGTGGTGAAGGTTGTGCTGGACGAGGACGATCGGCGCATCGACGTTGTCGTGCCCGACGATCAGCTGTCCCTCGCCATCGGACGGCGCGGGCAGAATGTCCGTCTCGCGTCGCAGCTCACCGGGTGGGATATCGACATCCTGACTGAGGCCGAGGAATCCGAGCGCCGTCAGGAAGAGTTCCGCTCGCGGACGGCGATCTTCCAGGAAGCCCTCGATGTGGACGAGGTCATCGCACAGCTTCTGGCGTCCGAGGGCTTCGGCTCGATCGAGGAAGTGGCGTTCGTCGATCTTGATGAGCTGGCCGAGATCGAAGGCTTCGACGAGGACACCGCGCGCGAGCTGCAGACGCGTGCCCAGGAATACATCGAAAAGCAGAACGCCGAATTCGACGTCAAGCGTCGCGAGCTCGGCGTGACCGACGAGCTTGCCGCGCTCGAGGGATTGACGCCCGCCATGCTTGCGGCTTTGGGCGAAAAAGGCATCAAGACGCTCGACGATTTCGCCGACTTGGCACGTGACGAGCTCATCGGCGGTTATGAAAGCGTCAACGGCGAGCGCAAGCGCGTGCCGGGCGTTCTCGAAGGCTTCGATCTCGCGGCGGCAAGCGCGGACGACCTCATCATGCGCGCCCGGGCGCATTGGTTCCCGGACGAGGACAAGGAGACACCGGCTGACGAAAGCCCGGTCTGACAGTGGGCCAGAGCCTGAATCAGGTGGGCCCGAACGGCGTTGCATTGCGACGGGCGCGGAGCGCCCGAAGGGTGCGCTTGTGCGCTTCGTCGCCGACCCGAGCGGCTCGATCGTGCCCGATGTGCGTGCGCGACTGCCGGGACGCGGCGTGTGGGTCAGCGCCGATCACGCGAGCCTGCGCCGCGCCATCGACAAGAAGCTGTTTGCCAAATCTCTGAAACGAACGGTCAGTGTGCCTGACGGTCTCTTGGCCGAGACCGAGCGTTTGCTGCGCCGTCATGCGTTGGAGATTCTGGGCCTCGCCAACAAGGCGGGTCTCGTGCAGGCCGGATTTGTAAAAGCCCAGGCTCTGATCGATAGCGGTCGCGCCCAGGGCGTTCTCGAAGCAAGCGATGCGGCACGCCATGGCCGTGAAAAGATCGGCCGGCGTGCCCGGGCCGCGGGCGTTCCTGTGGCCCAAGTCTTTACGGCGTCGGAATTGGGTTTGGCATTGGGCCGCGAAAATGTGGTACATGCAGCTCTGAGCGTCGGGAAACTGTCCGAGCTGCTTTTGGAAGAGGCGGGCCGGGTTTCGGCATTTCGCGACGTTCAAGGCCCCGTAAGCGACGACGATGATTGAACCGCGGCCTGAACGCGCAGGTGAAGGTCATCTCTGTTGTCCGAACGGTGGTCTTCTCAGAGGTAATGAAGGCAAGGCATGAGCGACACCAAAGATCCTCGCGATAAGACGCTCGGCGCCGGCCCGCGGCCGCTCGGCTTGAAACGTCCGGGCGGCGGCGCGGGAGGGAGCACGGTTCGCCAGAATTTCTCCCATGGCCGGACGAAGCCGGTCGTGGTGGAGAAAAAGCGCAAGCGTGTTCTCCCCGGGGGCGAAGGCGTGCGTGAGACGGAAGCGCCTGCCGCGCAGCCTGCAACGCCTGCGTCCGCGACATCGGCTGCGGCCGCTTTGGCGGGTGGTGCCGCGCGTCGCGATCCCGCGCCGCGCCCAAACCCGTCTGCGCGCGGCGGCGTCGTGCTGCGCACGCTGACGGAAGAAGAGAAGCAGGCGCGCGCCCGCGCCCTGAGCGATGCGCGTGTCGCCGAAGAAGAGGCGCGCCGTCAGGCCGCGATCGACGCCAAGCATCGCGCCGAGGAAGATGCGCGCCTCGCGAGCGAGCGCGCGGAAGCCGATCAGCGTCGGGTGGAAGAGGATGCCCGGCGATCGTTCGATGAGGGCGCCCGCCACCGCGCCGAAGAGGAAGCGCGCCGCCGCCTGGAGCCGGAAGTCGTGGCCGAGCCGGTTGCCGTCGCGAAGCCTAAGCCCACCACCGAAGAGCGACCCACTCTGCTGACGGTCCCGCCGCGCGGCGCCTTGAAACAGGAGGCCGACGACGACGACGCGCCGCGTGTGAAGCGCGGCCCCGGCGGCAAAGTGATTGCGCCTCCCAAGCAACCGGTCGCGCGTCGGGGCGAGCCGCGCCGGCGCACCGGCAAGCTTACGATCTCCAAGGCGCTCAACGAGGAGGAGCGCACGCGTTCGCTCGCCTCGTTCCGGCGCGCGCGCGAGCGCGAGAAGCGCCATATGCGTGCCAACGAGCCCGCCGCGAAGGTCTATCGCGAGGTTATCCTGCCCGAGACCATCACGGTGCAGGAGCTCGCCAACCGTATGAGCGAGCGGGCGGTGGATGTCATTCGCGACCTGATGAAAACGGGCACGATGGCGACTATGAACAGTGTGCTCGACGCGGATACGGCTCAGCTCATTGCCGAGGAGTTCGGTCACACCGTCAAGCGCGTCACCGAGGGTGATGTCGAAGAGGGCATGGCGGGCGAGGCCGACACGGCAGAGGATATGGAGCCCCGCGCTCCGATCGTCACGATCATGGGCCATGTCGACCACGGCAAGACGTCGCTGCTCGATGCGCTGCGCGCGACGGATGTCGTGTCCGGTGAGGCCGGCGGCATCACCCAGCATATCGGCGCCTATCAGGTGACGTTGCCGGGCGGCCAGCAGATCACGTTCCTCGATACGCCGGGCCATGCCGCCTTCACGGCGATGCGCGCGCGCGGCGCCAAGGTCACGGACATCGTGGTGCTCGTGGTGGCGGCCGATGACGGCGTCATGCCGCAGACCGCGGAAGCCATCGCTCACGCCAAGGCGGCTGGTGTTCCGATCATCGTGGCGATCAACAAGATCGACAAGCCCGACGCCAATCCCCAGCGCGTCAAGACCGATCTCCTGCAGCATGACCTCGTGGTCGAGGACATGGGCGGCGAGGTTCAGACGGTCGAGGTCTCCGCGCTGAAGAAGACGGGCCTCGACAAGCTCGAAGAGGCCATTCTGCTTCAGGCGGAAATCCTCGAGCTCAAAGCCAATCCGAAGCGGCTGCCGGCCGGTGCGGTGGTGGAAGCCAAGCTCGATCGTGGCCGCGGCCCCGTTGCGACGGTCCTGGTGCAGACGGGCACGCTGCATGTCGGCGACATCGTGGTCGCGGGCGCCGAATGGGGCCGCGTGCGTGCGCTTATCAACGATCGCGGTGAATCCGTGCAGACCGCGGGTCCTGCGGTGCCGGTCGAGGTCCTGGGCTTGTCCTCGGCGCCTGAGGCCGGCGATCATTTCCAGGTCGTCGAGAACGAGGCGCGCGCGCGCGAGATCTCGGCCTATCGCCAGCACAAGAAGCGCGAGGCGCGCATGAAGGTGTCGGCGCGCGGCTCCCTCGAGCAGATGCTGACGCAGATTGGCGAGAGCAACGCGAAGGAGCTGCCGCTCGTCGTGAAGGGCGACGTGCAGGGCTCTGTCGAGGCGATCGCGGGCGCGCTGCAGAAGCTCGGCACGGACGAAGTGCAGGTCCGCATCCTGCACACCGGCATCGGCGGCATCACCGAGTCGGACGTCATCCTCGCCGAAGCGAGTAAGGCGCCGATCATCGGCTTCAATGTCCGCGCCAACGCGCAGGCCCGCCAGCGCGCGCACGCAACCGGCGTCGACATCCGCTACTACTCGATCATCTACAACCTGGTCGACGACATCAAAGCCGCGCTGTCGGGCATGCTCGCGCCCTCGATCAAGGAGAATTTCCTCGGCAACGCCCAGATCCTGCAAGTGTTCACAATCTCGAAAGTCGGCAAGATTGCGGGCTGCCGCGTCACCGAAGGTGTCGTCCGGCGCGGCTCCAAAGTGCGCCTCATCCGCGACAACGTCGTCATCCACGAAGGCACGCTGTCGACGCTCAAGCGCTTCAAGGATGAAGTGCGCGAAGTCACCTCCGGCCAGGAATGCGGCATGGCGTTCGAGAATTACCAGGACCTGCAGGAGAACGACGTCATCGAATGCTTTGACGTCGAGCACGTGGCGAGGACGCTGTAAGTCAGACGATATCCGCGATGTTAAGTCTCCCTCCGTGTCATGCCCGGGCTTGACCCGGGCATCCAGGCCGACTCAGCGCAAGCTCTGAATTAGCCTGGATTGCCGGGTCAAGCCCGGCAATGACACCGAGTAAAATTCAATGTCACTCAATCTCTGCTGACCACCATGTCCCGCCCGCCCCGCTCCCGTTCTGACAAAGGTCCGTCCCAGCGCCAGCTGCGCGTGGGCGAAGAGCTGCGCCACATTCTCTCGGATGTGCTGTCGCGCGGCCATTTGCGCGACCCGCTGCTGACGGGCGTGTCCATCACGGTGACGGAAGTCATGGTGAGCCCGGATCTCAAGAACGCTACCGCCTTTTGCATGCCGCTTGGCGGGCGCAACGCGGCTGCCGTGATCGAGGCGCTCAACAAGCACAAGGGCTTCCTGCGCGGCGAGCTCGGGCACGCGCTCAATCTGCGCTACACGCCGGCGCTTCGCTTCGCGGTCGATACGTCCTTCGATCGTGGCCAGGCGATGGACGCGCTGCTGCGTCAAGCGAAGAGCGAGGACGGCACCGATGGCCCGTAGGAAAAAGGGCCGTGCGATTCATGGCTGGATCTGCATCGACAAGCCGCCCGGCCTGACCTCGACGGATGTCGTGACACGGGTGCGCCGAGCGCTCGATGCCCAGAAGGCGGGGCATGCGGGTACCCTCGATCCGATTGCAACCGGCATTCTGCCCGTGGCGCTGGGCGAGGCGACCAAGACCGTGCCCCACCTTGTCGATGCGCGGAAAATCTATCGCTTCACGGCGCGCTGGGGCGAGGCGCGCACGACCGACGATAGCGAGGGCGAGGTAACGGCCACGAGCACAGCCCGTCCGGCTAACGAGGCCATTCGCGCGGCCTTGCCCGCTTTTATCGGCGACATCGTCCAGCGGCCGCCGGCCTACTCGGCGCTCAAGGTCGACGGGGCCCGAGCCTATGACCTGGCCCGGGCGGGGGAGGAGGTCGTGCTCGAGCCCCGCGAGGTCACGGTCTATCGGGCCGAATTGGTCGAGGTTCCCGATGCCGACCGGGCCATCTTCGAAGTCGAATGCGGCAAGGGCACCTATATCCGGGCGCTGGTCCGGGATATGGCCGAAGCCCTGGGCACCCTCGGTCATGTCGAGGCGCTGCGCCGGACCCGGGTCGGGACATTCGACGAGGCCAAAGCAATCGGACTGGATAAGTTCTTGGCTTTAAGCCATGATGCCGCCGCCGAAGAGCATCTTCTCGCCGTCGAGACACCGCTGGACGACATCCCGGCCGTGCCGGTGACGATGGGAGATGCGGGCCGCCTCCGCAGCGGCCAGGCCATTTTCCTGCGCGCAGGGATGAAGGTGCCCAAGCCCGCCGATTGGGGCGGGGATGGACCGGCTGTTTTATGTACGCTCGGCCGCGGACGGCCCGTGGCGCTATGTTCATTGGAAGCCGGAAGCCTTCGACCTGTGCGAGTGTTCAACCTGTTTTGAAAAAGGGCACATCGCCGATGTCGATTGCAGCAGAACGTAAACTAGAGCTCATCCAGGAGTTCTCCTCCCAGCCCAAGGACACGGGCTCTCCCGAAGTTCAGGTCGCGATCCTCTCCGAGCGCATCGCCAACCTGACCGAGCATTTCAAGGGCAACGCGAAGGACCATCATTCACGGCGCGGTCTCATCCGCCTCGTGAATCAGCGCCGTCGCCTGCTCGATTATCTGAAGGCAAAAGACCAGACGCGCTACGACGCGCTCATCCGGAAGCTCGGCCTGCGCCGTTAGCTTTCTCTCTACGGCACGGCCGTTCCGAGGCCCGCGATCCGCGCGGGCCGGCGGCCGCTCCGCACTCAAGGACAACAGATATGTTTGACATCCACACTCAAGAGGTGAGCTGGGGCGGACGGCCGCTGCGGCTTGAAGTCGGCCGCATGGCGCGCCAGGCCTCGGGCTCCGTTTTCGCCACTTATGGCGAGACCGCGGTGCTCGCGACCGTCGTCGCGAATCGTCAGCCCAAGGAAGGCGTCGATTTCTTCCCGCTCACCGTGAACTACCAAGAAAAGACGTTCGCCGCCGGCAAGATTCCCGGCGGCTATTTCAAGCGCGAGGGGCGCCCGACGGAGAAAGAGACGCTCGTCTCCCGTCTCATTGACCGGCCGATCCGTCCGCTGTTTCCCGCCGGCTTCCGGAACGAGACGCAAGTCATCATCACCGTGCTGAGCCACGACATGGAGAACGATCCCGACATTCTGGCGATGGTCGCGGCGTCCGCTGCGCTCACCATTTCGGGCATTCCGTTCCTTGGTCCCATCGGCGCCGCGCGCGTCGGCTACATCGAGGGCGAATACAAGCTCAACCCGCAGATCGACGAGATGCCGAACTCCAAGCTCGATCTCGTCGTCGCCGGCACGGCGGACGCCGTCCTGATGGTCGAATCCGAAGCCCAGGAGCTGTCGGAAGAGGTCATGCTGGGCGCGGTCATGTTCGGCCATCGCCAGATGCAGACGGTCATCGACGCGATCATCGGGCTCGCCGAGAAATGCGCGAAGGAGCCCTGGACGCTCAAGATCGATGATTACTCGACCGAATATGAGCGAGTGAAGGCCGCGGTGGAGTCCGATTTGCGCGCGGCTTACGCCGAGCCGCAAAAAACGGCCCGTCACGAAAAGCTCGCCGCCGCGAAGGACAAGTTGAAGGCAAGCCTCGGCGAAGGCGAGGGCGCGCTCGATCCGCAGACCGCGTCCAAGCAGTTCAAGGAGCTCGAGAAGAACATCGTCAGGAACCAGATTCTCGACACCGGCCGGCGTATCGACGGCCGCGACGGGGAAACTGTTCGTCAGATTCTGGCCCAGGTCGGCGTGCTGCCGCGCACCCACGGCGCGGCGCTGTTCACGCGCGGTGAGACGCAAGCGCTTGTCGTCACGACGCTCGGCACCGGCGAGGACGAGCAGTATGTCGACTCGCTCGAAGGCACCTACAAGGAGCGCTTCATGCTCCATTACAACTTCCCGCCCTATTCGGTCGGCGAGACAGGCCGCATGGGCGGCGCGGGCCGGCGTGAGATCGGTCACGGCAAGCTCGCCTGGCGCGCGATCCGTCCGATGCTTCCGGCGCATGCGGATTTTCCTTACACGATCCGCGTCGTGTCGGAGATCACCGAGTCGAACGGCTCGTCGTCGATGGCGACGGTCTGCGGAACCTCGCTCGCGCTGATGGATGCGGGCGTGCCGCTGAAGAAGCCGGTGGCCGGCATCGCCATGGGCCTCATCCTGGAGAAGGATCGCTTCGCCGTTCTGTCCGACATTCTCGGCGACGAGGATCATCTCGGCGACATGGATTTCAAGGTCGCGGGCACGGAAGGCGGCATCACCTCGCTTCAGATGGACATCAAGGTGACCGGAATCACCGAAGCCATCATGAAGCAGGCGCTCAGCCAAGCGCAGAAGGGCCGCATCCATATTCTGGGCGAAATGGGCAAAGCAATCAGCCATTCCCGCGATCAGCTGGGTGAGCACGCCCCGCGCATCGAGGTGATGCACATCCCGGTCGACAAGATCCGTGAAGTGATCGGCTCGGGCGGCAAGGTCATCCGCGAGATCGTCGAGAAGACCGGTGCGAAGGTCGACATCAGCGACGACGGCACGATCAAGATCGCAAGCGCCGATCTGCATTCGATCGAAGCCGCGAAGAAGTGGATTCACTCCATCGTGGCCGAGCCCGAAGTCGGCCAGATCTATGACGGCAAGGTCGTGAAGGTGGTCGATTTCGGTGCCTTCGTGAACTTCTTCGGTCCGCGCGACGGCCTCGTTCACATCTCGCAGCTCTCCCGCAATCGCGTGAGCAAGGTGCAGGACGTGGTGAACGAAGGCGACGCGGTCAAAGTGAAGCTGCTCGGCTTCGACGATCGCGGCAAGGTGCGCCTCTCGATGAAGGTCGTCGATCAGAAGACCGGCGAAGAGATCAAGAGCGAGCCCCAGGCTGAAGCGGGGGAATAGGCTTAACGCTGAGCGAGTTGTCGAAGCGCGGGAACGCAAATTCCCGCGCTTTTTCTTGGGGCACGGCGCTCGTGGCCCATCCTTCGAGACGGTCCTGCGGACCTCCTCAGGATGAGGTCCTGAGCTCATTTCTCTAACCTCATCCTGAGGAGCCTGCGAAGCAGGCGTCTCGAAGGATGGGCCTCGCGCGACAAAGGCCGCGTCGCGCGATCACTCGGTATCCGCTATGCTCCTAACCATGAACACGCCCGACAACAAGGACAGCACCGTCTCCTTCGGCTTCACCGAGGTCGCCGAGGATGCGAAGGCGGGCCTGGTGCGCGGCGTGTTCGATCGCGTCGCTGGGCGCTACGACCTCATGAACGATGTCATGAGCGCGGGCGTGCATCGCTTGTGGAAGCAGGTGATGATCGACTGGCTCGATCCCCAGCCCGGTCAGCGTCTGATCGATGTCGCCGGCGGCACGGGCGACGTTGCGCAGACATTCCTCGACCGTGCGGAGAAGAAGGCGCGGCGCCGCGGCGCGCTGCCCGCATCCGCGGTCGTATGCGATATCAACCCGGCGATGCTCGAGGCGGGCACGAAGCGCCGCGTGCGCGGCGATCTTGCGTTCCTCGCCGGCAACGCGGAGTGTCTGCCGTTCGCGGATCAGGTCGCGGATGCGTGCACGATCGCGTTCGGCATTCGCAACGTCACCCATATCGACCGCGCGCTGGCCGAGATGCGCCGCGTGCTGAAGCCGGGCGGGCGCTTTCTGTGTCTCGAATTTTCCCATGTCGTCGTCGCGGGTCTCGACACGCTCTATGACGCTTATTCGTTCAACGTCATTCCGAAGTTGGGCCAGCTCATTGCGGGCGACGAGCCTGCCTACCGCTATCTCGTCGAAAGCATCCGCCGCTTTCCCGATCAGCCGTCATTCGCCAAGATGATCGAGGGGGCGGGCTTCGGCCGCGTGAGCTTCCGCAATCTCTCCGGCGGCATCGCCGCGCTCCATTCGGGATGGCGTCTCTGACATGATGACCGCTCTCAAACGCATCTCGCGATTGACGCGCGCGGCCGGCGAGCTTGTTCGCCACGATGGCTTATGGCCCGCTGAGATGGGCGAAAAGCCCGTGTGGCTCGCCCTTGCCGGACGCGCCGCGCGCATTTTTGATTCTGCGAGCGTCCCGACCACATCGCCTCCGCATCTGGCGCTTTCGCTCGAGAAGCTCGGTCCGGCTTATGTGAAGCTCGGCCAGAATCTTGCGACGCGGCCGGACATTGTCGGGCCCGTTCTGGCGGAGGCTTTGGCCAGTCTGCAGGATCGTCTCGCGCCCTTCGCGGAGGACGAGGCGCGCGCGACGGTGGCCGCCGAGCTCGGCCAGCCGGTCGAGGAGCTGTTCGACGCCTTCGGCCCCGCGGTCGCGGCGGCTTCCATCGCGCAGGTTCATCGCGCGGTCGCGCGGGCGGCGCTCGGTCACAACCGGCCCCCTGCGACTCTCGCCGCCAATGATGATGTATCTCCGGCACCGCCGTCACCGCGTCCCGTTGCCGTGAAAGTGCTGAGGCCTGGCGTCGAGAAAGCGTTCGCTGCCGATCTCGACGCGTTTTTTTGGGCCGCGCGGTGGATCGAGCGCGTCAGTCCGATGGCGCGACGTCTCGAGCCGCAAAAGCTTGTGCAGACGCTTGCCGACAGCATGGCGCTCGAGCTCGATCTCCGCCTCGAAGGTGCTGCGGCCGTCGAGCTTGCCGGCAACATGCGCGGCGATCCGCAGTTCCGCGTGCCGCGCATCGATTGGGCGCGCACGAGCCGGCGCGTGCTCACGCTCGAATGGATCGACGGCATTCCGATCGACGATCGCGACGCGTTGATCGCGGCCGGACACGATCCGGTGAAGCTCGGCACCGCCGTTCTGCAAAGCTTTCTCACGCAGGTGCTGCGCGACGGTTATTTCCACGCCGATTTGCATCAGGGCAATGTGTTCGTCGATGCCGAAGGGCGCCTGGTCGCGGTGGATTTCGGCATCATGGGGCGGCTCGATGCGGCGAGCCGGCGCTATCTCGCCGAGATTCTGATGGGCTTTCTCACCCGCAACTACAAGCGCATCGCCGAGGTGCATTTCGAGGCGGGCTATGTGCCGGCGCGCCATTCGGTCGACGTATTCGCGCAAGCGCTCCGCGCGATCGGCGAGCCCATCTTCGGGCGGCCGGCATCTGACATTTCGATGGCGCGCCTGCTGGGTCAGCTGTTCGAGACCACGGCGATGTTCGACATGCATCTGCGCCCGGAACTCGTGCTGCTGCAGAAGACCATGGTGGTTGCCGAGGGCGTCGCGCGCCGGCTCGATCCCGAGCACAATCTGTGGGAGGCGGCGCGTCCGGTCATCGAGCGGTTCATGACAAAGGAGTTGGGTCCGGAAGCGCGCCTGCAAAGTGCCGCCGAGCACGCGGCCTCGGTGGCGCGGCTGCTGGGTGATCTCCCCGGTGTGCTCCGGACCATGGAGCGGGCGGCCGCGGCCTATGCCGAGCGTGGACTGGCGCTGGATCCGGCGTCCATCGAGGCGCTGGGGCGGGCCGAGGCCCGTGCGAGCCGGGCCGAGCGCATCGCCCTCGTCTTGGGAATGGCCGCGCTCGCGGTCCTGGCCATCGCCCTGCTTTAAACGGCAAAGTCGCCTTGCCTCAAAATGCTCCCGGCGGTTTCCCGTCGTTGACGCGCCCCATAGTCATAACTACATTATGGGGACGTGAATTAACCGCTTGCTCAGATCGTCAGGTCAGCTTGAGACGCCTGGGCTTTAGAGCGCTTCCCGAAAGGTGTTATGCGCGGCTTTCGGATAAGAAGCGCGGCAAGCAAGGGTCTATACGAGGCGTCTGTGACCGGAAAGCGTGTGCTTCTCATCATCGGGGGCGGGATCGCGGCCTATAAGGGCCTCGAGCTCATCCGGCGTCTGCGTGAGCGCGGCATTGCGGTCCGCGCCATTCTCACCAAAGCGGGCGCGGAGTTCGTGACGCCGCTGTCGGTCGGCAGCCTCACCGGCGACAAAGTCTACCAGGATCTGTTCAGCCTCACCGACGAGGCGGAGATGGGGCACATTCAGCTGTCGCGCGCCGCCGATCTCGTCGTCGTGGCGCCGGCGACGGCCCATCTCATGGCGCGCATGGCGTCGGGTCTTGCCGATGATCTCGCCACCACGGCATTGCTGGCGACCGACAAGCCGGTGCTCATCGCGCCGGCCATGAATGTGCGCATGTGGCAGCATGGTGCGACGGCGCGCAATCTGAAGCAGCTCATCGCCGACGGCGCGCATGTCGTCGGTCCCAATGACGGCGAGATGGCGTGCGGCGAATTCGGTCCTGGCCGCATGGCGGAGCCCGACGAGATCGTCACGGCCATTGAAGCATTGCTCGCGCCGATGCCTCAGCTTCTCGCCGGGCGGAAGGCATTGGTGACGGCGGGACCGACCCGCGAGCCGATCGATCCCGTGCGCTACATTGCGAACCGTTCTTCGGGCAAGCAGGGCTATGCGTTGGCCGGCGCGCTGGCGCGGCTCGGCGCCGACACGGTGCTGGTGTCGGGTCCGACCGAGCTTGCCTGTCCGGCGCGCGTGCGCACCGTGCGCGTCGAGACCGCGGCCGAGATGAACGCGGCGTGTCTCGCGGAGCTTCCCGCCGACATCGCGATCTGCACCGCGGCGGTCGCCGATTGGCGGGTCGAGAATCGCGCCAATCAGAAGCTCAAGAAAAACGGAGTCGGTGGAAATGGGGGCGCCCCGACGCTGAAGCTCATTGCCAATCCCGATATTCTCGCAGGCCTCGCCCAGAGCAAAACGCGCCGCCCTGCGCTGGTGGTGGGCTTCGCCGCCGAAACCGAAAACGTCATCGAGCACGCGCGCACGAAGCGGCTGGCCAAAGGCTGCGACTGGATCGTGGCGAACGACGTCTCCCCCGCGACCGGCATCATGGGCGGCGACAGCAACACCGTGCATATCATCACTGCGAAGGACATCGAGAGCTGGCCGTCGCTGCCGAAAGGCGAGGTGGCGGAAAAGCTCGCGGCGCGCATCGCCGCTCATTTCGGAGCGCCTGCATGAGCGCTCCCGTTCTGGCAGTTCAGGTGCTGCCGCATGGCGAAGGCCTGCCGCTGCCCACTTATGCAAGCGCTGAAGCGGCCGGCGCCGATCTCGTCGCCGCGTTTGAGGAGGAGTTCACGTTGCTCCCGGGCCGCCGCGTCGCGGTGCCGACCGGGATCGCGCTCGCGTTGCCCGCGGGCTTCGAGGGCCAGGTACGCCCGCGCTCGGGCTTCGCGCTTAAGCATGGCGTGACCGTTCTCAACGCGCCGGGCACGATCGATGCCGATTATCGCGGCGAGGTGAAGGTGCTGCTCATCAATCTGGGCAGCGAGCCGGTCACCATCGCGCGCGGCGATCGCATCGCGCAACTGGTCGTGGCGCCGGTGATTCAGGTTCGATTTCAAGAAACGAGCGAGCTGACCGAAACCGCGCGCGGCGCGGGCGGATTTGGCTCGACAGGGATAAACGCTTCCTAGGATTCAAGGGTAAGGGAATGATGCGACCATCGAAGAAATGTCTGCTCGCGCTCGAAGCCGTGGTCGACATCGCCTACAACGCGCGGCCGGAGCCCGTGCAATCGAAGGAAATCACCCAGCGTCAGGGCATACCTCAGCGCTATCTCGAGCAGGTCATGCAGCAGCTCGTGCGCGCAGGTGTTCTGCGCGGCGTGCGCGGGCCGCGCGGCGGCTATCGGCTGGCGCGCGAACGTCGACGTATCACCGCGGGCGAGATCGTGCGCGTCGTGGCCGAGCTCGAGCAGAAGGAAGAGGAGGAGCTGAACGGCGGCTCCATCATCGGCGAGCAGGTCGTGCGCCCGCTGCTTGCGGAAGTGCAGGCTGAGGTGATGCGCAAGCTCGATCTGCTCACCATTGAGGATCTCTGCCGCGCGGCGGAAAAGGCCGGCATCACAAGTGCCACCCGCGAGCGTCTCGACTTCACGATTTGACGTGCGCGCTTGACGCCGTGGATACTCTAGTGAATTAGTATAGATAATTCCGTCCCAGCAGGAGCCGTTCCATGTCCTCTCAGACCGCCCGCGCGGTGCCGACCTCCGACAAAGCGCCCGGACGCGGCCGCGTCTATGACTGCATCACCGAAACGATCGGGAGCACGCCGCTGGTGCGCATGAAGCGCGTGCCGCAGCAGGCCGGAATCAAGGCCGACATTCTGCTCAAGCTCGAGTTCTTCAATCCGCTCGGGAGCGTCAAGGACCGCATCGGCGTGTCGCTCATCGAGTCCCTCGAAGCACAGGGCAAGCTGTTGCCGGGGAAGTCGGTGGTGGTCGAGCCGACCTCTGGCAACACCGGCATCGCGCTCGCCTTCGTCTGCGCGGCGAAGGGTTATCGCCTCATTCTGTGCATGCCCGAAAGCATGTCGCTCGAGCGCCGCAAGATGCTGCTCATTCTCGGCGCGGAATTGGAGCTGACGCCGGCGGCGAAGGGCATGCGCGGCTCTATAGCGCGCGCCGAGGAGCTGGTGCAGTCGCTTCCCAATGCGGTCATGCCCCAGCAGTTCAACAATCCCGCCAATCCCGACATTCACCGCCGCACGACGGCCGAGGAGATCTGGAACGACACGGCCGGCGCCGTCGATGTTGTGGTTTCGGGTGTCGGTACGGGCGGTACGCTCACGGGTGTGGGCAGCGCGCTCAAGCCACGCAAGCCGTTGCTTCGCATGGTCGCGGTCGAGCCCGAGGACAGCGCGGTGCTATCCGGCCGCGCGCCCGGCGTGCACAAGATCCAGGGCATCGGTGCCGGCTTCATTCCCGGCAATCTCGACGTCAAGCTCATCGACGAGATCATCACCATCGGCAACGAGACCGCGTTCGAAACCGCGCGCCGCGTCGCACGGCTCGAAGGTATTCCCGGCGGCATTTCGTCGGGTGCGGCGATCGCCGCCGCGCTCGAAGTCGGCTCGCGCCCGGACATGGCCGGCAAGACCATCGTCGCGATCATCCCGTCCTTCGCCGAGCGCTATCTCTCGACCGCGCTGTTTGAAGGGCTTTAGATGCGCGGTCTCCTGATTGCAGCGCTTGTGCTCGCCACCGCGCCTGCGCCTGCGAAAAGTCTGACCGCAGACCAGAAGGAATTGCGCGCCGTCTATCAGGAGCTCGTCGAAATCAACACAACGGAGAAGGAAGGCTCGACGCTCAAAGCCGCGCAGGCGATGGCGGCGCGCCTCAAATCCGCGGGCTTCAGCGATGCCGAAGTCATGGTGCTGCCGCAGACCGAGCGCAAGGGCAATGTCGTCGCGCGGCTCAAGGGCACGGGCAAGAAGCGGCCCATCCTTCTGCTGGCGCATCTCGATGTCGTCGAGGCCAAGCGCGAGGATTGGGGCACCGATCCCTTCAAGCTGGTCGAGAAGGACGGCTATTTCACCGCGCGCGGCACGCTCGACGACAAGGCGATGGCGGCGGTCTTCGTCGCCAATCTCATGCGCTACAAGCGGCAGGGCTATGTTCCTGATCGCGACATCATCGTGGCGCTGACGACCGACGAGGAGACGGCGTTCAATGGCGATGACGGCGTGGCTTGGCTTATCGCTCATCATCGCGATCTCATCGACGCCGAGATCGTGCTCAACGAAGGCGCGGGGGGCGCGCTGGAGAAAGGCAAGCCGCTCTACAATTCCGTGCAGACGGGCGAGAAGATCTTCGCGAATGTCGTCGTCGAGGTTAAGAATTCGGGCGGCCACAGCTCGGTGCCCGAGAAGGACAACGCGATTTATCGCTTGTCTGCGGCCCTCACCAAAATTCAGGGCTACGCGTTTCCCGTTCATCTCAACGACACGACGCGCGCATTCTTCGAGCGGAGCGCTACCTTCGAGACGGGACAAACCGCGGCCGACATGAAAGCTATTGTCGGTGCCACGCCCGATCCCGCAGCCCTTGCGCGCCTATCCGATGTGCCGCGCTTGAATGCCATCCTGCGGACGACCTGCGTTGCGACGCGGCTTGAAGCCGGGCACGCCGACAACGCACTGCCGCAGCTTGCCAAGGCGCTGGTCAATTGCCGCATTCTCCCCGGCGAGACCGGCGCCGAGGTGGTCAAGACGCTGACCGATGTGGTCGCCGACAAGGGCGTGATCGTGCGACTCGATCGCGAAGATGTCGCGAGCCCCGTGTCGCCTGCAAACGGCGAGGTGATGGCGGCGATCGAGAAGGTGACGGCCGAGATGTGGCCCGGCATTCCCGTGCTGCCCGTGATGTCGACGGGCGCGACCGACGCGCGGTTCCTGCGCAACATCGGCATGACGGCCTATGGCACCGAAGGCATGTTCATGGACCGCACGGAAAACCGCGCCCATGGCAAGGATGAGCGCCTGCTGGTGAAATCGCTGTACGACGGCCAGACCTATCTCGACCGCGTGACCCGCGCGCTCGCAGGAGGTGCGCCGTGACACGTGCCCTCGGTGACGACGAGATCGATCGCTACGCGCGCCACATCGTGCTGAAGGAAGTCGGCGGCGCAGGGCAGGCGAAGCTCGCCGCCGCGCGTGTGTTGGTCGTGGGCGCTGGCGGCCTCGGCGCGCCGCTCATCATGTATCTCGCGGCGGCAGGTGTCGGCACCATCGGCATCGTCGATGACGACGCCGTCTCGCTTTCGAATCTCCAGCGGCAAATCGTGCATGACACGCCGTCGGTCGGCTTGCCGAAGACGGACAGCGCGCGCGCGACTGTGCGGCGTCTCAATCCCCATGTGCAGGTCGCGACCCATGCGCTGCGGCTCGATGCGGAGAATGCGCTCGGGCTCGTGAGCGCCTATGACATTGTGGCCGACGGCTCGGATAATTTCGAAACGCGGTTTCTGGTCAACGATGCCTGTGTCGCAGCGAAGAAGACGTTGGTGTCGGGGGCGGTCGCGCAGTTCGATGGTCAGCTCGCGACGTTCAAGCCCCATGTCGCGACGCCGGATGGCGGCCACTATCCCTGCTATCGCTGCTTCGCCCCCGAGGCGCCTCCTGCCGGCACCGCGCCGCCTTGCGCGGAGGCAGGCATTCTGGGCGCGCTGGCCGGCGTCATCGGCACGCTCCAGGCGACCGAGGTGCTGAAAGAAATCTTGAGTATCGGGGATACGCTCGCGGGCCGCATCCTGATCTATGACGGCCTCGGCGCGCGCGTGCGGCTGGTCAAGCTCAACGCCGATCCGCGATGCGCCGTGTGCGGGTCCGCCGCCTAAGCCGGTCCCCCGCGGTTTCATCTTCATTCTGTCTTCATCTCTCATTATGCTCCCGCGCCCTAGTGTTGCGCTGGAGATCCCTGCGCCCGCTGCACGAGCGCCGCCATGAACCGCCATATCCTGTCCACACCGCCCCGCAAGACGCGCGCGTCCGCGCCCACGGAGCTGCCGCCGCGCGATTGGCCGACGGAGGGCGAAAAGCTCATGGCCGTGCTGGCGCCCGTGGCGACGCTGCCCGGCACGCCGTTCGCGTTCTTGCGCTTTCTCATTCGGCGTCACGCGGCGTGGCCGATGGGCGTGATGCTTCTCTGCGCGCTCGTGGCGTCGGTGTTCGATTCGCTCGGGCCCTTCATGCTGGCGCACGGCATCAACGGCCTCAACAGCGCGGGTGGCGTGCCGGCCGCGCTGCCGTGGTTCTTAGGCCTCGGCGGCGCGATGCTGGGCTCGATCCTCTCGTTCCGCCTCTACGAGTTCATCGACATTCATGTGTGTCCGCGTCTGCGCGCGCTGACGCAGAACTATCTGTTCGGCTATCTGCTCGGCCACAGCCCGCGCTATTTTCAGACGAACTTCGCCGGCAAGCTCGGTCAGAAGATCAAGCAGGCGGGGCATGCGTGCCTGTCGATCATCAGCATCATCTGCCTCGAGGTCATCTATCTCTGCGGCCTCATGACGGTGTCCGGTGTGCTGTTCTTTCAGGTGCAGCCGCTGTTCGCGGCTGCGCTGATCGGCTGGGCGCTGTTCTATCTCTCCGTGTCTGCGCTGCTGGCGCGACGCGGCGTGGGATTGAGCCGCGCGTTGTCCGAGGAGATGACGACGTCGACGGGCCGGCTTATCGACGCCATCACCAACGCCGACATCGTGCGCGCCTTCGCCAAGGCGTTCGAGGAGCGCCGGCTTCTGTCTCTCTTTCTCGCGCGCGAGATGACGGCGTCGCAGAGGCTGCGCACGTTCCTGCTCAGCATGCGGTTCTTCCAGTCGATCGCCTCGCTTGTGTTCCTCGCGCTCGTTGTCGCGTTTGCGATGAACGAAGTCGTGCGCGGCCGGATGACCATCGGCGTTTTCACCATGGTGTTTGTGCTGGGCAACACGCTGACGAGCCATATCCGTACGCTGTCGAACCGCATGCTCGAATTCTTCGAGCAGCTCGGCATTCTGACGGAAGCGATCACGCTGGTCGGCGAGCCGCACGAGATCACCGATGTTCCGAACGCGCCGGCGCTTGTGGTGCGTGAAGGTGCGATCGAGTTTCAGCATGTGCGCTTCGCGCATGGCGACGGCGGTCCCGTGTTCACCGATCTCAATCTTTCAATTCGGCCGGGCGAGAAGATCGGCCTCGTCGGGCCTTCCGGCGCCGGCAAGTCGACGCTGGTGAAGCTGCTGCGCCGCCAATACGAGCCGCAAGATGGCCGCATTCTCATCGACGGGCAGGACATTACCGAGGTCACCTGGGATTCGCTCAACGAAGCGATCGCCGAGGTGCCGCAGCTTCCCGGCGTGTTTCACAGGCCGGTGCGCGACAACATCCGCTACGCCCGGCATGAAGCGGACGAAAGCGAGGTCATCGAGGCGGCCGAGAAGGCGCATGCCCATGGCTTCATCTCGCGCCGCGCCGAGCGCTACGACACCATCGTGGGCGAGCAGGGCATCAAGCTCTCGGGCGGCGAGCGCCAACGCGTGGCGATCGCCCGCGCGCTGCTCGGGCGTCCGGCGATCGTGTTCGCCGATGAGCCCACCGGCAACCTCGACTCCCGCACCGGCGCCGGCGTGCTCGAGCTGCTGCGCGAGCTCAACGCCGAGGGCTCGACGATCGTGATCATCACGCACGACCACGACATCGCGGCGTCGCTGCCGCGGCGGGTGGAGCTGCGCGACGGATTGGTGGAGCTCGACACGAGCCCGCGCCTGAGGGCCGCGGTATGAGCGCGCTGGCTCCTTCGCGGCTGTCGCCCGCGGATGTCGTGCGCACCGGGTCCTTGGGCCTGCGCGTGCGGCGG
>Ga0081455_10000432_pt1 | contig 55010 bp, 54 predicted proteins | sample TabmetS3T2R1_FD_70207 | JGI IMG/M metagenome (GOLD analysis project Ga0081455, IMG submission 70207) | Tabebuia heterophylla rhizosphere microbial communities from the University of Puerto Rico - S3T2R1 | ecosystem: Host-associated > Plants > Roots > Rhizosphere ...
GCCGACTCGAACACCTACGCGGCTCCGCCCTCGGATTCCGCAACCTCACCAACTACATCGCAAGGTCACTACTCGAGACCGGCGGATTCAGACCGCAACTACACCCTCGATTCGGATGAGCCGGTTATTCCTTGATCGGGTTGAGGTTGCGCTTGTGCAGGAGCAGGTGTCCCGCGTCGACTGGAATGGTGACGCCGGTGACGTTGTCCGCGAGGGAGGAGTTGAGATAGAGAGCCGTGTCGGCGATCACCTTCGGGTCCATGAAGGTACGGCCCCGCAGGATTCCGTAGTTGTAACCGGCCTCCATCAAGTCGTCCTGGGTGCCGTTCGGGTGCCCGGCGTACAAGTCCCACGCGCGCTGATGGTTGGTCATCGGCGTCTTGATCGCACCCGGGGTGATCGCGTTGCAGCGGACGCCGTAAGGCCCGAGTTCCAACGCGATGTTCTTCATCAAACCCAGAACGCCATGCTTCGTCGACGAATAATGCGCAGAGTTCCGGCCCGGCTCCTGCCCGCCCACCGATGAGATGATGACGATCGACCCGCTCTTGCGTTCGATCATGTGCGGCGTCACAGCTTTCGCCGACCGCCACACCCCGGTGAAATTGACCCCGACCGTCTCCTCCCACTGCTGATCGGTGAGCTCCCAGAAAGGACTATTCGTCCAGATACCCGCATTCGCGATCAGAATGTCGAGCCGGCCGAACTCCGAGACTGCCCTCGTAACCGCGCCGTCGAGCGCACCCTGATCACGTACGTCACCGTCGACCGCGATCGCCCGACCCCCCGCCGCCTCAACCTGTCGCACCGTCTCCGCATGATCGTCCGCGGTTGCCAACGGGTAGTCCACATCGACCGTGGGCCTCGTCAGATCGAAGATCACCACGCTCGCCCCCTCCCGGGCGCACGTCACCGCATGCGCGCGGCCCTGGCCCCGAGCACCCCCCGTGATCAGCGCAACCTGCCCGTCGAGCATCCCCATGACCTCTACTCCTCTTCTGTGCGGCCCACTGTCGGCGCGAAACGGCGGTAACACGGAAATGGCCGTGCGACGGCACCGCTGACCCGGAACCGGGCCCCGAGGCGCGTCGCACGGCCGGCCCTCCTACTTCTTGAGGATGCCCATGTTCCGGGCGTCCATGATGACCGACAGGGGACCCAAGGGTTCCTTCTCGACACCGCCGACATTGGACCGGCTCAGGTACTGCGGGGGCCTGGAGCAGATGATGAGGTTGGTCGGATTGTCGACCAGGTAACCGCTGACCTTCTGGTAGGCCTGGTTCCGCTCGTTCGAACCCAGCGGCGTGTACCGCGCTGCCTCGGCGAGTTGCTTCACAGCATTCGGGGGGCTGAGGGCATTGAGGGCGACGTAGTTCTGATCCAGGACGAAGCTCGGATCGGGCGCCCCGCTGGCGTCGGTGACGAAGAAGTCGAAACCGCCCGCCCGCCATGACACGGCGGCTGTCCCGGACGGTTGGGTCTCGATCGTCACGTTCACGCCGGCCTGCTTCAGCTGTGCTTGGAGAACTGTCGAGACCTGCTGGCTCAGCTGATTCTGCTGCGCAAGTATCTTCAGGTTTGCGTTCGTCGCCCCGGCATCCGCAAGCATCTGCTTCGCCTTCGCTGGGTTGTAGTACCCCTTCACCTTGTCCTTCAGGGCCGGGTCATAGCCGACTGTTCCTGGGCCGAACGGCTGCAGGGAGGGTAGGCATGCGTCAGTTCCCAGCAGCGAGGCGATCGCGTCGCGGTCGATGGCCATACTCAACGCCTGCCGCACGACCGGGTTGCTCAGCGGTGCGCGGTTGAGGTTCGCGTACGCCGTCAAGGTGCGTGAGGATTGGTTGAAGGTGATGAGTTTCAAGTCGTTCGACTTCGCCACCTGCGCCGGATTCTCCAGTACCCCGGAGATTGCCATAACATCGACCTGGCCGGACTTCAGGGCGTTCAACTTCGCGTTGTCGTCAACGATCGCCGTCATCTCGATCGTCTTGGGCGCCGTCTTGAGAAGTTCCTTGTTCCAGTAGTTGTCCACGCGCTGGTAGGTTACCGACGTCTGCCCGATCGAGGTCACCTTGTAGGGGCCCGTTCCGACCGGAGAAGTTGCCAACGTAGCCGGATTGGCGAGCGCTTTGGGGCTGACCATCGCCCCGCACTGAATCGAGGCTGCCAGTGTGTAGGGCAGGATCGTTCCGTCGGCCTTCGTCGCGAAGTTGACTTCGCTGTCGGACACCTTCGTCACGCTCGCGACGTTGGCCAGTCCGTTTCCCGCCAGCGTGCCGGTGGCCGCCATGTTGCGAGTGATGTTCGCCACGACGGCATCCGCGTTGAACGGTGTCCCATCTTGGAACGTGACGTCCGTGCGGAGCTTGACGTCGAGGTTGCGCTTGTCGGCGGAGAGTGTCCAGCTCGTGGCGAGCATCGGTCCCAACGAGCCGTCGGCCTTGAGCTCGATGAGCCTGTCGTAGACCGGCGACCACCAGCCGAAATCGAGCGTCTGCGAAGTTCCCTTCGTGGGGTCGAAGGGGGTCGGCAGTGCGGTCTGAGCTACGCGCAGCGTCGCGTTCGTGTCGTATGCCGCGTCCGCGTTGCTCGATCCGCTTGCCGCGGGACCAGCGCTTTTCGAGGCGCCACATCCCGTAGCACCGAGCACGATCAGCGCGGTCGCGAAAAGCCCACCTGCAATCCGCTTGTTCATTTCACTCCAATGTGAAGAAAAGATAAGTGGTGGCGCACCTTCTGCGAGTTCTCGCACAATTTACTCATCGGATGGCGCTGTCAAGGTTTTCTTGCGGTGGAACATCGTTTGTGATCGAAAGGAAACATTGGCGTCGCTACGGCCCGCCGAGCTAGGACGTCACGACGTCGCGGTTTTGTTCGACGGGTAGAGATGGCAAGCCACCTCGGCGCCGTGAGACGTACGCATCTGCGGGACTTGCTGGGTGCAAAGCGGGAGGGCGAGTGGGCACCGCCCGACGTAGGAACACCCTGTCCCTTCGTCGGGCGGGGCAGGTACTCGAGCGGATTCGGGGCGTGAAGAGGAACGCGCGGCGCGCAGTTGGGCATCGAGCAGCGGCACCGAGTTCAAAAGCTCGCGGGTGTAGGGATGTTGCGGATCCTTGAACACCTGCTCCGTCTGGCCCTGTTCGACGATCGCCCCTCGATACATGACGGCCGTGCGATGCGCGATATGACCGACCAACGACAGATCGTGCGAGATGAAGACGTAGGCCATGCCGAGTTCGCTCTGCAGGCTCAGCAGGAGATTGATGACCTGCGCCCGGATCGACATGTCCAAAGCCGCGACCGGCTCGTCGCAGACCACGAGGTCGGGATTGGTCGCAATGGCTCGGGCGACGGCGACGCGTTGCAACTGACCACCCGAGAACTCGTGTGGGTGCCGTGCGTAGTACCGCGCGTTCAGCCCGACTCGCTCCAGCAGATCTTCGACCCGCTCCTGCCGCTTCTCACTCGACAGGTCGGTGTGCAGCAGCAGAGATTCGGCAACCGAGTTTCCGATCGCCATCATCGGGTCCAGGGAGGAGAAGGGATCCTGAAAGATCATCCGGGCGCGCGCGCGGAACCTTCGCAACTCGTGACGATCCATCGAGGCGAGGTCCTCCCCGAGGAAACGAACAGTGCCCTGGTCTGGTTCGATCAGGCGAATCAACATGCGTCCCACGGTCGATTTGCCTGCGCCCGTCTCGCCTACGATGCCGAGGATCTCGCCCTTCGCCACGGAGATGCTGACGCCCTTGACCACTTGTGGCGAGCGATCGGCTCGGCGGCGCCCGGTGCCGCCGAAAGACTTGACCAGATCCTGGGCTTCCAGCAAGGCCGTCATGACACTCCCGGCAAGCTCAGCTCGTCAGCCCGGAAGCACCGATCGTGATGACCGTCGACTTTCAGAGCAAGCTCGGGTATCGCCTCACGGCAGGCGTCGACGGCGTAGTCACAGCGGGGGTGGAATCGGCATCCCTGGGGCCAAGAACCCGGGATGGGCACCGATCCGCTGATGGCGACGAGCCGCTGTCCCGGATCCAGGAATTGGGGCAGCGAGGCCAGCAGGCCCTCGCTGTAGGGATGTCTGGGCGACCGTAACAATGTCTCGGCAGCCGCCTCTTCGACGATTTGACCCGCATACATCACCGCCACCCGGTCACAGGTCTCGGCGACGACGCCCAGGTCGTGCGTGATCAACAGAATGGACAGTCCCATCTCTTGCTGCAGATCGCCGAGCAAGCGCAGCACACGGGCTTGAACGGTCACGTCCAGTGCTGTCGTCGGCTCGTCGGCGATCAGCAATCGGGGGTTGGCGACCAATGCCATCGCCAACATGACCCGCTGACACATCCCGCCGCTGAACTCGTGAGGGTAGTCCCCGAACCGCTGGGCCGCGGCCGGAATGCCGACTCGGTCGAGCATCTCGATCGCACGCCGCCGGGCATCGCGCCTCGACAAGTCCAGATGCCGAGCCGCGACTTCCGCTATCTGGCTGCCGACGCTGAAGGCTGGATCAAGACTGCGCCGCGGCTCCTGAAAGATCATGCTGATCGAACTTCCCCGCATCGTACGCAACTGCTTCTCCGGAAGCGTCGTCAGTTCGCGGCCGTCGAATCGCACACTGCCCCCGGTGATTCGGCCGTTCGAATGCCGCAGGAGGCCGATGATTGCCATGGCCGTCACCGACTTGCCCGATCCTGACTCACCGACGAGAGCGAGCGTCTCTCCCGGCTGGATCGAGAAAGTGACGCCGTCGACCACCGTGACCGGCCCGACGTCGGTGCCGAAACTGACCCGCAGGTCCTCGACAGCCAGCAACGGTTGCGGCGTCGGGGCCGGCGCCTCGTGTCGGAGCTCGACTGGTCTGGTCATTCCCGAACTCGCTGTTTTCGTCCGATCGCGTCGCGAAGACCGTCGCCGAGCATGAAGCTCGCCGCGATGGTGACGACAACGGCGATAGTGGGGGGAAAGATCGACCACGCGCTCTCGTTGAGCACGTCGAATCCATCCCGGATCATGCTGCCCCAGCTAGCGTCCGGTGCCTGTACGCCCAGCCCGAGGAAGCTGAGACTCGCTTCCGCGATGATCACCTCCCCGATGCCCAGGGTTGTCTGCACGAGGAGTGGACCGGAGGAGTTCGGCAGAACGTGGCGCCAGAGGACGCGAAATACCGAACACCCGTCGGCGCGCACCGCTTCGATGTAGGGATCCTGTGCCACTGATTGCGAGGCGGCCCGCGCCAGGCGGAAGAAGCGAGGAGAAAGTACGACCCCGACGGCAATCATGGCCTTGGACAGGCCTGGGCCGAGCATCCCGATGATCGCGATCGCGAAGATCAATGGTGGAATAGCCATCAATCCGTCCGTGACGCGGCTGGCGATCGCGTCGGTCGCCCGACCGAGATAGCCCGAGATCAATCCCGTCGGAATCCCGATCACCACCGCGATGCCAAGCCCTTCGGCGACCGCGAGCAAGGTCACCCGGCACGCCACGATCATCCGACTGAAGAGGTCGCGGCCGAAGTTGTCCGTACCCAGCCAATGTTTGCCGCTGGGACCTTCGAGGCGGTTCGTCAATGCCTGCGCATTGGGATTCTGGGGCGCGATCAGGTGCGCGAAAAGTGCGACGACGATCAAGAACACGAGAAGGAACAAGCAGACCATCGCGATGCGGTCACGGCGCAGGCGAAAGACGACGCCAGACCTTTCTGGGCGGCGCGGCACCGGAAGTTTCGTCGGTATATCGCCGATCGCGGTCATGCCCGCAGCCTCGGGTTGAGCATGGCGACGCAGAGATCGACCGCGAGGTTGACTACGATCACGATGATCGCGGAAACGATGACGACCCCGCGGATCAAGGGAAGGTCGCGGCCTGACACAGCCTCGTAGGCGAGCGATCCGAGGCCGGGTAGTCCGAAGACTTGCTCGACGACGACCGCACCGCCCAGTATTCGCCCGGCCTGCAACCCGAACACGGTGATAACTGGAATCGCGGCGGTTTTCGCCGCATGCTTGCCCACGATCGAGATCGGACTGAGCCCGCTCGCCCGGGCGGTCCTGATGAAATCACGTCCGAGGATCTCTGCGAACGAGCCGCGGACCTGCCGGGCAATCTCGGCGGCCAAGGGCAATGCGAACGCCAGCGACGGAAGGACGAGGTGTTCCAACCATTGGTCCGGGCCGTCGGCAAGAGTCTTGTATCCCGTCGCCGGAAACCACGCCGCGTTCAGGGCCAGCACGATCACGAGGACGAAGCCGAACACGAAGGGGGGAACGGCGATGGCAACGGCCGAATAGCCGCTCACCAGACGGTCCGCGAGCCGACCGCGCTTCAAAGCGGCGACGATGCCGAGCGGGACGCCGATCAGGAGCGTCAGGACGCTCGTGACGAGTGCGAGGGATCCGGTGACAGGCAGCGCGCCTTCGATCATGTCCGAGACCGGACGGCCGGAGCGGTAAGAGATGCCGAAGTCACCGCGGAGGACGTCGCCCATGAAGGTCCCGAACTGTTCCCAAATCGGCTTGTCGAGACCGAGCGACACCCGCACGCCCTCGACGATCTCTTTATTTGCCTCCGGCCCGGCAATGATGGCTGCCGGATCCCCCGGCAATGCCGTCTGCAGTAGGAAGACGGCGAAGAGTATGACGAACAGTACCGGGAGCAGGAGAGCCAGTCTCCTGACAATCACGCCCCTCATGCCTGCCAAAGCTCCCCCTCCTCTGCTCTTCGCTCGAGAGCGAAGATAGCTCCGAATTCAACTCGGCCATGTGACGTCGACGAGAACCACGTGATCGGATCGTGGCCACGTGGTCGAAGCACTTGTCTTCTCAAAGCCCCGTCTGGGGCCCGATAACGTACGCAGGACGCGAGCTGGCAGTCAAGGGGGTTGACACCGCGGCCCCGACTCGCGAGGAGGCTACTGTTGCGGCGTTTGCTTTGTCGGCTGAAGCGGGAGCGCTTGCTGGGTAGGCTGTGAACGCCTGAGTCCGCTTGGAGGATCCACTATGAAGACCACTTTCGAGTCCCCGTCTGAGCGACATGATGACCGGTGCGGGCAGGACGAGCCGTATCTGCTGGTGACGGCCGACTCACATGTGGGCCCCTCGCTGGAGAGACAGCTGAGACCGCATTGTCCGAAGAAATACCTGCAACAGTTCGACGAATTCGTCACCGAGGTCCGAACTGGGGGATATTCGGGCGCTGAATCCTTGCTGAAACGTCGCGAAGAGTCGTCGCGTCGGACGGAACCGGCGGAAAACGCCCTCGTCCAGGCGCGAGAATGTCCCGGGCTGCAAGACCCTCATGAACGTCTCCGCCACATGAACGCTGACGGGGTCGCCTGCGACGTGATCTTCGCCGGCGGGCTCAACAACGAACCGTTGCCGTTCATCGGTTTCGGAGCCGATGCGGGGCTCCAAGGCGTGCCACTGGAGTTGCGCGCGGTCGGCGCTCGAATCTGGAATTCCTGGCTCGCCGACTTCGTCTCGGTGGAACCCGCCAGGCATGTCGGGGTAATGCAGGTTCCGATTCAGGATGTCGACCGGGCGGTCCGCGAGGTCGAATGGGCGAGGGATGCTGGGCTCGCCGCGGTCAACCTTCCCGCCCCACGCTCAGATTTTCCCGGCTATGCAGATCCCGTATTCGAACCTCTCTGGGACGCGTGCGAAGCGCTCGACCTCCCCTTGGTCTGCCACGCCGGCGCGGGCGAACCGCCGGTAGGAATGGACGGACCAGCGGGCGAGTTGATCTTCAGTGTCGAGAACCACTACCTTGCCCGGCGCGGGTTGTGGCATCTCATTTTCGGCGGCGTCTTCGACCGGCACCCCCGCCTTCGGTTCGTCCTATGCGAGCAACGTTCGCACTGGGTTCCGCACACGTTACGTGATCTCGACTCGCTCTGGATGTCTCGCTCCCGTGACTACTCGACTCCGCCGGTGGACCGCCTTCCGAGTGAGTATTGGCATGATCAGTGCTTCGTCGGTTCCAGCTTCATGGCTCGGTTTGAGTTCGAGATGCGAGACGAAATTGGCCTGGAGAACCTCCTCTGGGGAACCGACTACCCCCACCCCGAAGGAACGTGGCCGTACACCGAGCTCGCGCTGCGTCGAACGTTCGCGGCGGGGCCCGTTGCGGACATCCGGAAGGTGGTCGGCGAGAACGCCGTGAGAGTGTTCGGTCTCGACGGCCCGCGACTCAGGGCTGTGGCGCAGAAAATCGGTCCGAAGCCATCGACTATCGCGGTTCCTCTGCCCGACAGCGAGGTCCCCGCCGATCCGGGGCATGCCTTCCGAAGCTTCGCCACGTTCGCGTGATGCCGACCGAAGTGATCGTACATTTCGATGTGATGTGTCCTTGGGCATATCAGGGAAGCCGGTGGATCAGAGAAGCCGCCGATCTTCGTGACCTCCACGTCGAATGGCGATTCTTCGCTCTCGAGGAGCAAAATTGGCAGGAAGGCAAGAAACATCCGTGGGAGCGGCCTTGGTCGTACTCGTGGTCACTGCTGAGGATCGCCGCATTCGCCCGTCGGGAACTCGGTGGCAACGAGGCGGTCGGCCGCTTCTACGCGACAGCAGGTCACCGCTACCACGAACAAGGCCTGCCGGTGCACACACCCGACGGTGCTCGGGCCGCTGTCGCCGAATTGGGTTGGGATCCGAACGTAGTCGACCTGGCCATTGCCGACGAGTCGACCACCCGGGACGTGCTGGCAGAGCATCGTGAGGCCGTCCGACAAGGAATCTTCGGTGTGCCGAGCTTCACGGTGCACGGGCAGGTGTTGTTCGGTCCTGTCCTTCTCGAAGCGCCGACCGGCGAGGCTGCCGGCCGCCTCTGGGACGCCGTGCTGACCTGGTCGGAGATCACCTCGCTCTACGAGATGAAACGTCCGAAACTCGCTGCCGATCACGAACGGATCCGGCAGGCTTTCGAACCATCCGCCCGCGCCCGCGAACGCGCGATGTGACAGGGGAATCGCGGCGTAGGCGCCCGGTCTACCTCACCGACGAGCGCGCGCTGCTCGAGGCGTGGCTGGAGTTCCACCGGGCCACGCTGCTGGTCAAGTGCGACGGCCTGACCGCCGACCAGCTCAGGGAACGCCCGCTGGACACCTCACCGATGTCGCTGCACGGCCTGCTGCGCCATCTCACGGAGACAGAGCGGAATTGGTTCTCCCGCATCTTGCCGGACTGCCCCGAGATCCCGCCGATCTGGTCCACCGCAGAATCCGAGCGCGTTTCGATGGTCGTGCCCCCCGGCGCGGTCTGGGACGAGGACCTCGCGACCTGGCGGGACGAGTGCGAGACCAGCCGAGCCGTTGCCGCGTCATTTTCCCTCGACCACGCGGGCAAGTGGCGCGAGAAGGACGTGACGCTGCGGTCGATCTACCACCACATGATTCAGGAATACGCGCGGCACAACGGGCATGCCGATCTTTTCCGAGAGATGATCGACGGTGTCGTCGGATTGTGAACAGGGAGAGCTTGAGGTGTCGTTCTCGCCAGGGCGGTGGGACGCGACCATGATCGGCGGCGGTCTCGGGAGGGACGAGTCTTTGCGCGTGGTGTTGTGGTCGGCCGGACGGCGAGAAGCAGAAGCCGCTCCCTAATCGTCCGCGGTCGCCTCCTGAGCAAGCAGGGACGTGCCGGTGGACTTCTTGCCGCCGACGATCGCTGTGCTGCCACGTCGGATCAGCCCGACAATTCCGTCCTGTGAGCTCGTCGCGAAGATCACCAACACGATGCCGTAGACGATGAGGGAGATGAAGGAGCCGTCTTGGTTCGCTCTGCTGTCGCTCAAGAAGAGCTTGACGACGTTGGGTATGACCGATGGTAGGCCGATCACGATGACCGCACCGATGATCGCGCCGGCGAGCGAGTCGATGCCACCAATGATGATCATCGCGACGAATTGAAAAGCCAGCAGGAGCGTGAACTGGTCGACTACGACATTCCCGGAGAAGTGTGCGGCCAGACCGCCCTCGAGGCCAAAAAGCATTGAGGTCAAGACGAACAGCTTCAGCTTGTAGGCGCGTACTTCGATACCGAAAACCGGTGCGACGTGCTCGTGCTCACGCATCATGCGCATCGCCCGGCCGGTCCGTTCCGCCATCGTGCGACTAGCACCGATGAGGACCATGAGTACGACGCCGAGCAGCACCCAGGCCCAATATCGCGCGCTCGACGCCAGCCCGTACGAAGAGAACAGGATCGGGATGTTGAAGCCCGTCTCTCGGGCCCCTTCCACCCGTGACTGGTAAAGCGTGCCTAGGTACAAGGCGACGAAGTGTGTGGCCAACGTCGCTAGCGCGAGAAAGAGAGCCTTGAGACGCAACGCGGGTATGCCGGTTACGAGGCCGGTCAGCCCGGCGAAGACCGCACCGATGAGAACGTCAACCGGGAAAGGTATACCGGCCCGGTGCATGTATACGGTGCCGAATGCCCCGAAAAGCATGAATCCCGCACTCCCGACTGAAACCAGCCCGGCGCTACCCTGCAATATCTGAAGTGCGATTGCACCGATGCACGCCAGGAGAATAGAGTCGTACAGGTAGACGTTGTAGTCGGACGCCGTCGTGACGACGATGACGGTAAGAAACGCCATCAGCGCCATTCCGAGCCAAACGAAACGGGTCATACCCCTTGGGACATGTTGCATGAAGAATTTGGTCATGCCCGCACGACCTCTGGGGTCCCGAAGAGCCCGGCGGGCAGTGCGAGCATCACCGTCAACATGACTCCGTATGTCAAGAGGTCCGTGTATTGGCCGCCTAGATACGTTTGCGTGAATCCTTGGACGAGCCCGATGATGATGCCACCAACCAGGGCGCCTTCGATGCTGTCGAGACCACCGATGACGATCGCGGGAATCGCCGCGAGTGCAAGCGGGATCATCGTCGAGTTCGCCGTTCCGGAACTTCCGTACGTGATGCCTGCCACGCCCGCGAGCAGCGCAGCTACCGCCCACGACAACATGTACAGCCGCCGGACGTTGACTCCGGTCTGACTCGCCAGCAGCGGGTTCTGGCCGGCAGCTCGGACCAGCACGCCCAGGCGCGAGAACCTGAGCACTGACGCCACGATGATAGAGAGCAAGATCGTGCCTATCGCGAGCGTGAATTGCTGCCTGCTCACATGTGCTCCGAACAGCACAAGCGAGCCCGTTGGAACTCCAGGAATGTCGATCGTGTATTGGCCCGCTTTGAATGCGATTCCCATCACGCCGTCGAGAATCGCAGCGAGCCCGAAAGTCCCGACGATTCCCATGAATAGCGGGCCCCCGGTCGTCTTCCGGACCACAGCGTAGTAAAAGGCCGCCCCTACCACTGCGCTGAGGACAAGAGAGATGACGATCATCGCCCATATGTTGTATCCTCGGGCGACTCCGTAACCCACTAAATACGCCGGCAGAAGCATCAGTTCGCCGTGCGCGAAGTTGAAGGTCCGGGTGGCCCGCCATGCGAGTACGAGGCCGAGACCGACCAGAGCGTAGACACCCCCTAGGCCCAGCCCGCCGACCAGCGAAGAAATAAACCGAATCATTCACGTTCCTTCTAGTGACGTCGCGACCTGATTCTCGTGGTTGCCGGGCACTAGTCCCTCTTCTCCGAACCGCCAACCAATGCCGAGCGGAATTCGGAGGAATCCAGCACTTCCGCTGGTGTGCCCAGTGCGATCACGCGCCCACTCTGGAGCCCGACCACCCTGTTCGCAAGCGCCCGGACGACCTCCATGTGGTGCTCGACGATCAAGATGGCCGTTGAGGTTTCGAGGTGGAAACGTTTCAACATCGCTGCTACTTGCCGCTGTTCCCCGACATCGAGGCCGGACGTCGGCTCGTCCAGGAGCAGAAGGGCCGGTTGACTTGCGATCGCTCTCGCTATGTCGATCAGCTTTCGGACGCCGTAGGGAAGTCCGCCGGCCGGCTCGTCCAGGTAGCGCTCGAGATCCATGAAGCTGAGCCAGCGTTCGATGCGCTCCCCCGCGGCCCGTTCGGCAGAATCGACCTGCCGGCGCCGGAACACCTGGTCGAACAGCGAATACCGTGCGAGCAGGTACTGCCCGATCAGCATGTTTTCGCGAACCGACTCGGCGTCGACCAGGGGAGGGTCTTGGAAGCTACGTCCCACCCCCAGGCGGGCGATGCGGGCGCTTCCCATATCGTGGGCCGGCCTGTCACCGATCAGGATCGAACCAGTGATCGCGCTCCGCAAAAGGCCGGAGACCGCGTTGAGCAGGGTGCTCTTTCCCGCTCCGTTCGGCCCAACGACGGCTAGCACCTCGCCGCGGCCAACCGCGAAAGTGACGTCGTCGAGCGCTTTAACACCACCGAACTGCACCCCGAGCCCCGAAACGGCCAGCGAAGCGGGGGTCCTCGTGCTCGACACCTCAGTCTTCGACATAGCCAGCCGCAAGTAGCTCGTTGCCGACGTAGAGGGATGGTGGACCGGACATCCGTACCTTTCCGCCTCGCAACAAGTAACAATGGTCCGCGACCTCCAGGGCGGCGCTGGTGCTCTCGTCGACGACCAGAACGGCGGTCCCGGACGAGGCGATATCCTTGATGACGCCGAACAAGGGCCGATGCAGGTCTTGGTGCAAGCCGAGTGTCATCTCGTCTATCACGAGCATGGACGCACCTGAAATCAACGCGCGTGCAATGGCAAGCATCTGCTGCTGGCCGCCACTGAGCCTCCCGGCATGTTCCTTCATCCGGCCGGTGAGTGCCGGGAATAACTCCAGGACGCCGTCCATAAGCTCTCGTCGCCGTGCCTTCGACGACTCTCGCGCCGCCATGTCAAGATTCTCGCGAACGGTCATCCGGGCAAAAACTTTCGTGCGTTCCGGCACGAACGCCAGCCCCCGGCGCATGACCTCGTGAGGCTCAAGCCCGGTTATATTCTGACCTCCGAGCGTTATCTCGCCGGTCACCTTTACCCGCTCTGCCCGCATGAATCCGCTGATGGCGCGTAGGGTACTGGTCTTGCCCGCGCCGTTAGGGCCGAAAATCGCGGTTACCTGTCCGGGACAGGCGTTTATGGTGACGTCCGAGATGCCGGTAGCGCCATTCTTGTAACGAACCCTAGCCCCCGCGACTCGCAGGATCGGTTCCAGCGTCGTTTCGGTACGGTCCGAGCTACTCATCGGCACCCAGCCGACGAAAGCCTGAACATGAGCCCCGTGCGCGCGACAGCAACGCAAAACCCGGAGCGAGGACTACCGAGCCGATCCGGTCCCACCCGAAATTCAGGAAATGGTTCTGAGAGCATGTCCTGCCGTCCTTGTTGAGGCTACGTCGTGCCACGCGGACTCGGGGGAACGTAGGCGCGCCTAAGCGAAGTTGTCAAGCAGCCGGCGTTGTCGAGCAGCCGGCAGGGTGGAAGTCCCTCCGGCCGTTCACGTATGGCGGTCGGAGGCCGAAGCCGAGGCGTCGTCGGGGCTCGGTGCGGGAGTCGATGAGCGACTCGGCGGTTCTCGATGACCGACATTCCTAGGTATTACACGGGCCTTTACACCTCCCAGAGGTCGGACTACCCTCGCCGACGTTCGCGATGCGGGAAGTACAACGAGGCCCGAATGGAGAACCGATGATGCGTCGTCTGGGAGTCGGTCGGTGCGGGGTGGCAGCTTCGTTGGCGGCAGCAGGGTTGGCACTTGCCGCATGCGGATCGTCATCGAAGCCGGCTGCTCAGGGAGCGGGGTCGAGCTCCGGGGCTCCGTTCCATATCGAGATCGTGGGAACGCAGACCGGCGCCGCGGCGGCGCCTGGTGGATCGGGAGTTATCAGCGCCGCCTCCACCGTATTCGACATGGTCAACGCTTCTGGTGGCATCAATGGTCACCGCATCGAGTACTCCGTTCAGGACGACCAGTCGAGTGTTACCACCGCCGCCGCGATCGCCCGAAAGGCGACGGGCGACAATCCGGTGGCGATCCTCGACGGGTCGCTGTCTACCACCTTGTCGGCCCGGCTTCCTGTCTATAAAGAAGCGCAGACAACGGTCATGGCTGCGGCTGGAACATCATTCCCGTTCTACTCCTGGCTCTATGCCCCGGTCCAGACCGCGAGCCAGGCCGCGACGAGCCAGGCAAGCGCCGCGGAGCAGATTCTTGGCGGGTCGTTCAAGGGCAAGCGGATCGCGATTGTGTACGTCCAGAACCCGGCCGGTCCCGCCGCGGTGGCGCAGCTCACCAAGATCATCGAAGCGGGCGGCGGGGTAGTCACCGGAGCCCAATACCAGCCGCCGGGAGCACCATCCTTCGCGAGCGGGGCCGCCAATATCGTCTCGCAGAAGCCGGATACCGTGATCGATGTGGAAGCGGCGGCCGGCACGATCATCACCGCGAAGGCGTTGCTCACCGCAGGCTTCACCGGACCCATTCAGGTCGGGTCTGCGGCGACTGACGATAAGACGCTCACGACGATCAACTCAGCGCAAGTGTTCGGGTTGCGCACCTACAACTATCCCGTGCCGGGTAGCCCTTTGTTCGAAGCGGGGACCAAGTACGGACATACGAGCGACCTCACCGGACAGACATTCAGCCAGGGGTGGATCCAGGCGACCGCCTTGGTCAAGGGCCTGCAGAAGTGTGGTTTCCCCTGCACGACCAAGGACCTGCAAAACGCCCTGAACAGCCTGGGGTCGTTCAGCGTGCCGGATGTGACGTTCACCGATCTCCCACTGAATTCCACGGTGCACAACTTCTTGGGTCCGAACCGTCTCTTTAAGTACGACCCGGCAACCAAGAAGGTCGCTCAGTTCGGAGACCTGGTGGAACTGGGTCCACCGAACTATCCGCCCAGCTAGCAACGCGCTCGCCTGGGCCGCGAACCGGACACGATCCTCTGGGATTGGCTGGCGACTACCTTCGCCGTCGGCGCCGAAGCGATCGCCACCTACGCCGGACCTGGCACATCGCTGGCCGAGGCCGGTCGGCCGCCGCAATTCCGAAGTCTTTCGAGGCATCGAGGAGGTCGTCATCATGACCAGGCCGCAAGCTGGACTGTCGGCTAGGTACGGCGGGTCAGCTCACCCGAGTCCCCGCGCCGCGACCGGCTGGTCGGTTCAACGCATCTTCGGACCGAGTGCGGTCGTGGGATCGAACGGCCTTTCACAGAGCCCGGACGGCGAGGTCTACATCGCGCAGGCCTACGGAAGCGAGATCAGCGCACTGCGTCTCCCGGATTCGGGATCCGCCCCGCAGTTGCGGGTGGTGATCGCCAATGACGATCCGATCGTCAGCCCGGACGACGTCGCTTTCGGCGCTCAAGGAGAAGTATTCGCCACGGAGATCGCGGTCGGGCGGGTCGGGGTGCGGTACGCGGACGGAAACTTCGGGACTGTCGATGACGACGTGCCCGCGGCGAACGGCATCGCGACGCGCGGCTCACGCCTGTTCGTGGGAGAGTTCCGCGCTAAGGGACGTATCTTCGAGCTGTTCCCATCGGGGGCACCGCGTCGCACAGTCGTCGAGCAGATCGACTACCCGAACGGAATGTCGATCGACGGCGCGGGCCAGATGTACTTCCCGTCGGTCCTCGCGGGCGAGATCTGGCGGGTCGGAATCGATGGTGGGCCAGCGGAGAAGGTCATCGAGGGGCTGCACTTTCCCACCGCCGTCAAGTGCCGAGAGGACGGTAGCCTGTGGGCGACGCAGGCGACCGGCGAGATCGTGCGGATCGATCCACGGACCCGCACCTTCGCCACTGCTGCGCAGCTCCCGATCGGGAACGACAACCTCCTGATCACCGCCGACAACCGCATCATCGTGTCGAATTACGTGAGCGGGCTGATCTGCGAGTTGCAGCCGGACGGAACGGTCGACGAGCTGCTCGCCCCCGGGTTGATCGGACCGCTCGGCTTGGCGACGGATGCCGGAGGCAACGTTTTCGCTGCCGACGGCTGGAGCTACGTCGTGATCACGCCACAGGGAGACCTGAGGCGGCCGGCTTTCCGCCATACGCCGGGATTCCCCGGGCTTGTTCGCTCAGTCACGCTTGGTCACGACGGCACGCCGATCTTCGCGAACACGCAAGGCGACATCGTGCGGTACCAACCCGGCTCGGCGGAACCGCTCGCATCGGGGTTGGGCTACGTCGTCGGCATGTGTGTCACCCCGGGGGGCAACGTCCTGGTGGCCGAGGTCGGCAGCGGCTCGCTGCTCGAAATCGGCCCGCAAGGCGTAGTCACGTCGGTGGCGTCAGGCCTCCGCCATCCAACCGGTATCGCTTGGAGCCGCCACGGTGTCGTCGTCGCCGAATCGACAGCGGGCCGTGTTCTGCTGGTTGACGGAGAACGCCGCCGGATCCTGGGCGAGGGGTTGCAACAGCCGCACGGGGTCGCCGTTCACGATGGCTGGGCGTACGTCCTCGACCGAATGGGCCGAAGTCTGCACCGTTATCACCTGAACGAGCCACATGCCGAGACGATCGCGACCGATCTGCCCACCGGGCCGGGTCGGCAACTTGTCGAGCAACCGGTCCCCGGTTTCGATGCCGTGCCCGGGCCGTGGTCGCCGTTCGCCGGACTCACCGCCGATCGCGAGGGTCGCCTCTACCTCAGCGCTGACGGAGATGGCAGCGTGTTTCGGGTCGAGCCGGCAGAAACTCGCCAACCGTAGATGTCGTGACTGGTGTCACTCCTCCCTGCCGTATCGGCTCAGTGAAAGCTCCCGACCTCCCGAAAGGCGAGACTTCGAAAGAGTGGAAACTCGTCGGCCGCGAGTGGTACGACGATTTCCTCCGGTCGGGGACCGATCCGGTCGGCTGTCGGTCTCAGCGCGTTCTCGTCGAGATCGAAAAAGCGGACGCCATTCGCTCCGAGAATGATTCGTACGTCCGCCTCGGGCACACCACTGAAGGTGTTTCGCAACGCCAATTTCGTCCGCGGCCAGGTCCCCTCGACATGGGGATAGTCTGTTCCCCACATCAGGTTTTCGATACCGATGTCGTGGCGCATCGCCGCTTCGAACGGGGCCATGAAGCTGTCGGCGACCATGCAGTTCGTGCGGAAATAGTCGCTCGGGAGTCGGTTGGGCAACTCTACGACGCCGCCGAGCAGCGGTATCGTCCCGTTCCTCGGCGCGCCCAGGAAAACCGAATCGAGTTCGTCGAGTGTCTGTCGCACCCAGTTGCCGCGTTGTTCGACGAAGCCGAGACGTAGACCAGGATGACGGTCGAATACCCCGCCGAAGATCATCTGGCCGAGTCCTCGCCGGCTCAGCCACATGAGCTCAGACATCCAGATGGCTGCCGCGCCGCGACCGTCCATCCCCGGCGGGTTCTCACCGCTGGCACTGTGCGTCAAGAGCGGAACGCCGACCTCCTCGACGGCTGACCACAGCGGCTCGTACACCTCGTTGTTGTACGCAGGGTAATCCGGTCGCGGGGCAGCGAAATTGATCGCCCGCAAACCGTGTTCGGCGCCCCAACGGACAGCTTCGACGGCTCGCGGGACGTCGAAGATCGGAATCTGCATCACCCCCACGAAACGTTCAGGGGCAGCCGAGCAGAAGTCCGAGAGCCACCGATTCCAGATTTCGCAGCTCACCGAACGGAGCTCAGGGGAAATATTCGCATCACCCGCATCAGGCCGGACGCCCATCCACGGCAGGTTCTGGTCGTTCATCGCCCCGGCGAATATCACCTCGGCCGTGACGCCGTCAGAGTCCATGTCGGCCAGTCGGGCGGCGCTGTCGTAGGAGCCGGCGTTCACCCGGACTCTGGCCAGGGTGGCCCTACCCTCGGCCAGCGCCTCGGGCGCCAACCCGGAAGGTGCGACGTCCTGCCCATCCCGGATGCCGAAGAAGTCGGGGGGCGCGGTGTCCGACGTCGCCACCCAGTCGTCGAAGTCTTGGATGTACCTGGCGGGACAGTACTCACGTAGGCTCGCGGGCATCGGGCCGGCGTGCGAGTCTCCGGAAACGATCAGGTACGGCTCGGGGTTGTCGATGAGTTCGCTGGTATTCGAAATGCCGTCCAGAGTCGTCATTGCCCTCTCCATTGTTGATTTGTGCCCCGGGATACGTCAGAACTCCACGTGAATCCCGGCTATCGACTTCGCGTACCGCAGGAGCGCGTCACGGGCGGGAGCGTGCAGCGGATGTTCGTCGAATCGGTGCCAGCTGTCCATGTCGAGGAAGTCGACGACCACCGCGTAGTCCCCTCTGCCGGTCCCGGGGCGCAGATTCGGGCCGACCGCGAACGATTCGACGACGTCGCTCGACTCGATCTGAAGCCGGATCGCCCGGTCGGCTTCCGTGATCTGCTCAGCTGTCGTTTCGTCTTTCCACTGAATGACGGCTATCTGCCGAATCATTTCTCCACCTTCGGTATGGCTACGCGGTAGCGGCTAACGGACGAGAACCGCCGACGAGGCTGCGATACATGTATCGACGTTCGGTGTAGTCGAAAATCGCGCAGTGCTGCGCGGCCCGGTTGTCCCAGATCGCGAGCGTGTTCGCGGACCACCGATAACGACATCCGAACGCCGGCTGCTTCACATGGTTGAAGAGATAGTCCAGTAGCGTCCGGCTCTCACCCTCTGTCAGCTCCATGATGCGCTTCGTGTAGTGGGAATTGACGAACAGAAGCTTCTTACCGGTTTCTGGATGTACCGTCACGACCGGATGCACGGCCTGCGGCGCACGATCTCCTGTGGCGTAGGCGATGCCCGTGGTGTATACGGCGCTGGACACGTGCTCGCTGGAGTGAAGCGCGGACAGACCGTCCAGGAATCCTCGCATCTTCGGCGAAAGCGCTTCGTATGCCGCGTACATGTTCACGAAGCAGGTGTCGCCGCCCGATTCCGGAACGACCACCGACCGGAGGATCGTCGCGAGCGGGATGACCTCGGAAAAGGTCTGGTCCGTATGGAACATGTCGATGTACGGAATCTTCTCGCCGGACTGGTCGATGACGGTGATCCCGGAAACCTTTTGCGCCGGATCGTCGGTGACTGGCTGGAAGCCCGAGATCTGAGTCGGCCCGAAGTACTCGCCGAACCGGATCTGATCTTCCGCCGAGATGTCCTGGCCGGTGATGAAGAGGACCAGATACTCACAAAAGGCATTCCTGATGAAGGATACGTCCTCGTCGGACAGACCCTTCCGCAGGTCCAGTCCGGATATCTCCGCGCCGATGACAGGCGTCACGCGTCTTACGCGTAGGTTGGCTGGGCTCGACATCTCCTACCTCCATTGTGGGGAGTTGGTGGGCGCCCCGCCGACAGTTCCAGCGGTGGTCCTCCTACCCGCGTCGGCTCGCGTCACGACGCGTCCCGGGCGTCGAGGAAGCGTTCGATCTTGGTCACGTCGAAGGGATGCCTCAATGGCACGATGAGCCGATCGATTCCGGCCTCGCGCCAGGCGTCGATGTTCGTGTCCGGGCGCACGTTGGCGCTGCGCTCGATCTTGCGCGGGTCGGTGCCCTCGACAGCGCACCAGTCGTCGATGACCTTGTTCAGCCGAGTCGCCGCGGCCGGGTCGCTGAGCGCGCAGTTCCACAGCGAGGCATACCGTGCGACCAGCCTCAAGGTGACCTTCGGACCGGTACCCCCGATCATGATCGGGAGGTCTCCCGCCGGTGACGGATTCAAGACCGCCAGTCGCTCCTTGATCGCGGCCAGAGCGTTGCTGAAGTACTCCAGCCGGGAACCGGCGGTGCCGAACTCGTAGCCGTACTCCACGTAGTCCGGCTCGTACCAGCCCGCCCCGAGCCCCAGGATGAACCTGCCGTCGGAGAGGTGATCGATCGTCTGTGCCATGTGGGCGATGAGGTTCACGTTCCGGTAACTCACGGCACTGACGAGCGGACCGAACATCGCGTTCTCGGTGGTCACCGCCATCGCGGCCATCAGCGACCAGCACTCGAAGATCGGCGAGTCACTGGCGACAGGCGTCCCGTCCGGCTGGGCGCGTTCGGGAACGAAGTGGTCCCAGGTATGAATCGAATCGACACCCATCTTGTCGACCGCCGTCCATGCCTGCCGCAGCTCGCGGATCGTGGTTCCCTGAGGAACGAGCTGTACACCGACACGGATCATGATTTGGCCGCCTCCAACGGCTCGGCGACTGCCCCGGATTCGAGGAGGATGCTGATCTCTTCTGCTCCGTAGCCTGCCGTGGCGAGGATCTGTCGAGTGTGCTCCCCCGGTTCCGCCGGCCGGGTCGGCAGCTTCGAGGAAGTACGGCTGAACCGGGGCGCTGTCGAGGGTTGTGGGATTCCGCCGATCTCGACGAATGTGCCACGCGCGAGATTATGCGGATGCGTCCGCGCCTCGGTCATCGTCAGCACCGGCGAGAAGCAGGTTTGCTCCTGCTCGAGCAGGGCGCACCAGTCAGCCCGCGTCTTCTGCAGGAAGATCGATCGAAGCCTCTCCCGAAGAAGTGGCCAATTCGCCTTGTTCAGCTGGTCCAGGAACTGGTCGTCGTTGTCGAGGCCCATGAGTTCCAGGAACCTGCGGTAAAACTGGGGCTCGATCGCCCCGAGACAGACGTATCGGCCGTCGGCGCATTCGTATGAGTCGTAGAAGTGCGCTCCCCCGTCGATCATGTTCTCCCCGCGCCGCTCCTCGTCGAACATTCCCGCCTGGCTGAGCGAGGAAGCGAGGGTCATGAGCGAGGCGGCGCCGTCGACCATCGCGGCGTCCACGACCTGGCCCTGTCCGGACCGCCCCGCCTCGAGCAATGCCGCGACGATGCCGAAAGCCAGGAACACGCCGCCCCCACCGAAATCCCCCACCAGGCTCAACGGTGGCGTCGGTGGCGTATTCGCGCGGCCGACGTGGGCCAGCGCCCCGGCGACGGCGATGTAGTTGATGTCGTGACCCGGCAGCAGTGCGTTGGGCCCGTCCTGTCCCCACCCGGTCATCCGTCCGACGATGATCTTCGGGTTCCGCGATCGGCAAACCTCGAACGAAAGACCCAGCCGATCCATCACTCCGGGCCGGAATCCTTCGACGATCACATCCGCTTCCTCCACCAGGCGCAGCGCCGCCTCCCGGCCCTGAGGGCTTTTCAGGTCGATGGCGATCGAACGGCGTGAGCGTCCGAGCACGTCCAGTGCGGACGGAACCGTGTTCTGCGGATCGCCTCCCGGCCGGTCGATCCGGATCACGTCGGCTCCCAGATCCGCGAGAAGCATGCACGCGAAAGGAGCCGCGCCCAGGCCGGCGAGCTCGATCACCCGAACGCCGGACAGCGGTCCGCCCATCGTGCTCCTCATCGATTTTGTTCCGGCACCCAGGCAGCCGTCTACCAGACGGTCCCGTCGACGCGAAGCTCCATGATCTCCTCCGGCGTCAAGCCCAGCTCGGTGAGGACGGCGTCGGTGTGCTGCCCGTATTCCGCCGCGACCGTCCCCGGATCGTGCCAACCGTCGACGTGAAAAGGCAGCGGAACGCCGGTGAATCCGTCCGGAAAGTCGACGACGAAGTCGTTGGCTCGTACCTGGACGTCGTCCGGGATGTCCTCGATGCGATTCACCGGTGCCGACCAGACCCCGGCTTCCCGGAAGACGTGCCACCACTCCGATGTCGTTCGGGTGCGGATCACGGGCGCCAGTTCGTCGAACAACTCCCGGCTGTGTTGCTCGGCGGAGAGGATCTTCGTGAACCTTTCGTCCTCCAGCAGATCGCTACGACCTAACACCTCCGCGAGGTTGTCCCAGTGGCGTTGGTTGATCGCGGCAACGGAGATCCAGCCATCTCGGGTCTGGTGGACGGAGTAGAGCGGGTTCGACTCGGACCGTGAGAACTTCTCCATGCGTTGTCCGAGAGAAGCCGCCATCCCCACCGGAAGCAGCTGAAGCCACAGGAGCGACTGGAGTTGCGACGTTCTGGCAAGGCTGCCCGTCCCGGTGATCCCCCGGCGGGCCAGACCCGCGAGGATCGCGGCGGCCAGGTTTGACCCCGACAGCACGTCGCCGAGCGCACCAGAGGGATAGTTCGGCTCGTCATTGGGCGAGGTCGTGTCCATGAATCCCGCGTAGGCCATGGCGCTCGTATCCTGACAGGCGTTGCCGGCCATATCTCCGGCGAACCCGAACCCGCCGCCCTGCCCGTAGACCAGGCTCGGATTCAGTTCGTGGACCACCTCGTAGTTCACGCCCAGCTTGGTCAATTCGCCGGCCCGCAGATTCGTCACGAATACGTCCGACTCGCCGATGAGCGAACGGAGCAGCTCTTTACCGCGGGTACTCGTGATGTCCAGCGCAACCGAGCGCTTCCCGCGGTTCAGGGTGCTGTACACCCATTGCTTGCCCCGTTCGTCGAACTCGACGCCGTGCATCGACGCCAGGTTTCGCATGACGTCTGAGCGTCCCACTTGCTCGACCTTGACGACATCGGCGCCCAGACTGGCCAGGATGAGGCCGGCGACGGGTCCTTGGACATATGCGGAGATCTCCAACACCCTGAGCCCGGCAAGGGGCGCCGAGCCGTCCTCCGTCATTCCGCTTCTCCCAGTCGTCTCGTGGCGTTCCTACGGGGGGTACCGATCAGTGTGGCCAATGCCCGAGCACGGATCCTCCGTCGACCGGCAACGCGATCCCGGTGACGAACGCGGCTTGAGAGCTCGCCAACCAAAGCGCGCTGTAGGCTACTTCGTCCGGTATGCCTAGGCGTCGTGCCGGAATCGTCGACAGGGCGAACTGCTCAGCCCCTGGGTTCTCAACGATGTCCCGTTCGAACATCTCCGTCCGGATCGGACCGGGGCAGACCGAGTTGATGCGAAGCCCCTGTGCCGCATAGTCCATCGCCGCCGACTTCGTCAGGCCCAGCACGCCGTGCTTGCTCGCCGAGTACGCGGCCCGCAGCTTGCTCGCGATCAGGCCCGATCGGGAGGAGATGTTGGTGATCGAGCCGCCCGCGCCGCCCTCGAGGATCGCCGGGATCTGGTACTTCATGCTGAGAAAAACCCCGTTGAGATTGACCGCGATCACCCTGTTCCAGTCCTCTTCGGAGACTTCGTGGGCCGGGCGCGGCGGGTGCGGGACGCCAGCGGAGTTCACGGCCGCGTCGAGCTTTCCGAACTTCTTCACGCCGGTGTCGACGGCGCGCGCGACGTCATCGGCTTTCGAAACATCGGTGGGCAGGCCGAGGCCTTCCGATCCGGCCGCTTCGACGAGCGCGACGGTTTCCGCCAGGGCCGGCTCCGCGACGTCCGTCGCGATGATTTTCGCTCCGCATCGTGCGAACGCCAACGCCACGGCGCGGCCGATGCCGGATGCGGCTCCGGTGACCATCACGACGGAGTCCTCGAACTCGGAGGTCCACAGTTCCGCACCAAGTGACTTGACCATCTGTCGACTCCCTGTTTAGGCGTTCATCTGTTGCTGGACGACTTGGCTGCAAGAACTGGTCGAGGACGACCGCCTCACTGAAGGCCGAGCAGCTCTGCCGGCGTGGTCACGACCATCGTCCGGATCTCGTCTTCCGAGAAGCCTTCCTTACCCATCGCCTCAGCGAATTCGTGCAAGCCGTCGACCGGCTTCGGCATCCCGTTCCGCAGGCCGAGGTCGGTGGACAGCACGCAGCGCGACAGGCCGACCGCACGGACCGCGGCGGCGATGTCAGCCACCGGAGTGGCGTCTTCCGGCGCGACGCAACCGGCATAGGAGAACTCGATGAAGCAGCCGAGCTGGGCCAGTTGCACGGTCTGCTGGAGCGTGAGGCTCGCCCCGGCCCGCCGTTCCATCGCGTGCGTGACCAGGATCTTTCCCTTGTACTGTTCGGCGAGGACGCGATGTTCCATGGGGCTGATGTGACCGGTGGCCACGATCGCGCCGGCCTTGTGGGTCATGTCGATGACTTCTCGGGTTTGGGGAAGGAGGTTTCCGTCCTGATCGATGATGCGTAATCCGCGGTTCTCGGGCCGTCCGAAAGAGAACATGAGGCCGTTGTCGACGTCCGTCTGGCTCGATAGCGTGGGGAGCCAGACGATTCGCGCGCCGGACCGCAGCGCGACTTCGACGGCGTCGGGGTTGATGCCCCCCATGGGATGGTCACAACAGATCCCGCCGAGGACGGTGATGTCGTCGACGACTTCGTTGACCGCCCAGGCGAGCATCGCTGTCGGCGTCGTCTGCGACTTCAGGACGATCGCTCGGAAGCCGGAGGCGGCGGCCTCCTTCGCGGCGCTGATCGGATCGACGGCCCAGCGCTTCGTGTCCATTCCGAAATGGCAGTGCATGTCGACGGCGCCTGTCAGGTCTACGTGGTTCATCTCAAGCTTTCCTTCTTCTCAGCAGTCGTTGTGCCAGGGCAACGGAGGCATGGTCGATGACCCGATCATCCGCACCGCGTGCCGCTCCTACGCCGCGCTCGGCCGAAGCCTTGTAGTCGGCGAGAACTTGCAATGCCCAACTTTCCTCTTCGGGGGTCAGAGCAAAACCGTCGTTCACGATTCGGATGTGGCTCGGATGTAAGATCCACTTTCCGTCGAATCCCATGAGGCTCGCTTGCCTGACCTCTCGGGCCAACCACTCCGTGTCCGACAAGGCAGAAAACGAAGGGCCGTCCATCGCGACCAGTCCGGCCGAGCGGGCCGCGAGCAGAACCCGATGGCGCGAGTGGGACTTCTGGCGATCCTTTTCCTCTTCGGTCCCCGGGGACCGACCGAATACCCGCGCGCCGGTCTCGATCGCCAGATCACCCGATCCCAGGAGCAGGCTCTCGACGCGCACGGATGCCGAGCGCAGCTTTTCGATCGCGAGCAGGCCAGGCACGGTTTCGATCATCAAGTCGATCTTGAGGGGAATAAGACGGCCGGCGGATCGCTCGACCCGGCCTAGGTAGGACTCGGCGACGTAGACGTCCGCGACGCTGTTGACTTTGGGCAACACGATGGCGTCCAGGCTCGACGACGGCGCTTGTACGAGAACGTCCAGGTCGTCGTAGAACGCGTCCGAACCCACCTGATTCACCCGCACGCCGCACCGCTTGCCCTGCCAGTCGAGCGTCCTCAGGACCTCAGCCGTCAGCTCCCGGGCGTCGCTCTTCGCGTTCGGGGCCACCCCGTCCTCGAGATCGATGCAAATCGAATCCGCGCTCGAGGCGGCGGCACTGACGAGGAACTTGCGTTCCGAGCCGGGCGCGACCAGTTCCGACCGGCGAGGTCGATCGTCGCTCACCCCGTTACCTCGTCGCCGGCGGGAGGCCGCCCGCCGGCGACGCGCCGGTTCTGCAGGTCTTGGCGACTGAGGAAGGAAGGATCCTCCGACGCCCGGAAGTTCAGGAATGTCAGCCCCGCGGGTCCCGCCTTGATCCCGTACAGGGTCAACGCGGAGATGAGGACCGAGCATCCTGGTCCCAGGCGCCGGGCGCCCAACCGCAGCTCCCCGGACAAGACGTACATGATTTCGTCGACTTCGTGCGCGTGAACGGCGATCTCCCCGTTTGGTCGCACGCGAGTCTCGATCAACTGGAGCTCGGTGTTGCTTCCGGGGTGATGAATCCGGACGAAGGCGTCGACGTCGTCTTCGTCGCGAGCTTCGACGAGACCTACCATACCGCCGACTCCCTCCCCCGGTTGATCACCCGCGACGGGGTTGACCATCCAGGGGGCATTGTCGTGCGCAATGCGAATCTTTCCCATTCAGCGACCTCCAACAAAGACCTTCGATGCTCCACCGCTCTCACCACGTACGTCGATCGCGCTATACCTCCGCCGCCGCGCTGAAGTACGTGGCCTCGATCTGGTCGATACGCGCGAGCAGATCCTTCGAAGGTCCTGAGAGCACGATCTTCCCACGACGCATCACGTAGGCACGATCGGAGGTGCCCAACGCATGTGCCACCTGTTGTTCGACGAGCAGGACCCCGACACCTGTGGAGGCGACGTCACGCAGCGCGGCGAGAAGCCGCTGGACGACCAACGGCGCCAGCCCCAGCGACAACTCGTCCGCCAGCAGCACCTTCGGTGATTTCGACATCGTGCGGGCGAGCGCCAGGATTTGTTGCTCTCCCCCGGAGAGGAGACCCGCGCGACGACGGAGCAGCGGCTTCAGCTCCGGGAAGAGGTCGAGCGCGAGCGAGATGTCGCCTCGGGCGAGTCGAAGGTTGTCCATCACGGAAAGCCCGAAGATCACCGACCGCTCCTCGGTGACCAAACCCAGGCCGCGTTTCGTCCGTACGTGCAATGGCGCTTTCGTCGGGGCACCGAGAAGCTCAACCGTGCCGACCGACGGTTGCAGGACGCCGGCCAGGGCCATCAGCGTCGTCGTCTTGCCTGCCCCGTTCGATCCGAGCAAGGCGACGAGCTCACCTGCGCGGACCTCGAGTTCAAGGTCCACCACCACAGGGATGCGGTTGTATCCGACGTTCAGGCCGTCGGCACGCAACACCACGTCAGCGGTGCTTCTGTTCGCGACATCCGCACCGGCCGTCTTGGCTGAGGCGAGGTTGCTTGCGGTCCGACGAGCCATCAGATTGTCCCTTCGGCGACCGAAGATGACGCAACCCCGGCCGGTTGTTCGCCGAGATAGGCCTCGACGACACCCGCGTTCGTCCGGATCTCGTCTGGTGTTCCGGTCGCGATCTCCTGACCGAAGTTGATCGCAACCACCCGATCGCAGGTGCTGAGCACCATGGAGACATCGTGCTCGATCAAGAGGATCGCCATACCCCACTCGGTCGCGAGCCGGCGGATCAGTCCTGACAGCTCCCGGGTGCTCGCGGCGTCGAGACCTGCCGCGGGCTCGTCGAGCAGGAGCACCGAGGGAGCCGTCGCCACTGCTCTCGCGATTCCCACCGCGCGCCGTTGCGCATACGACAACGAGCTGGGTCGCTCACCGAGGACGGACTCGAGTTCGAACTCCTGAACGCTCGCGATGGCAGCGGCAGACAGTCGCGGCTTCCGTGGCCGGACGAGGTCTGTGACGTACGAGCGCAGATCCCGGTGCTCACATGCCGCGAGCAGGTTCTCGGCCACCGTCAGGTCCTCGAAGAGCTCCAGCGATTGAAAGGAACGCGTCAAGCCGGTGCGGGAGCGCCGCATCGCGGACATTCCGTCCAACTGCGCCCCCCCCAGCGAGACCGAACCCTGGTAGTTCCTCAAGAACCCGGTTGCGACGTCGACGACCGTGGTCTTGCCAGCTCCGTTCGGGCCGATCAGACCGACTACTTCTCCCGGTTGTACGGAGAACGAAAGACGATTGACCGCCCGGGTCGTTCCGAAGGTGACGGTGACATCGCTGATATCCAGAACTTTCGGGGCAACCTTCTTGATGTCACTCGACGGTGTCGATGCGGGCATCAGCGCGGATTCCGCGAATGCACCGACTCTTTTCCGACGGCCGAACCTCGACCGGAAGACCTTGACGGTGTTCTCGGCGATACCGTCCGGGTGCACGATCACCGTCAGCACCACCAGGACCGCAAGGATGAGAACCACCCAAGTTCTGACGTCCCAGAACTCGGAGACGAGTTGCTGCCCGATACCGCTCGGTGCCGACGCGCCGCCGATCAGCGCACCAGAGATGAATCCGATGCTCCCCAACACCGCGTAGAGGATGACTTCGACGGAGCCCAACGCGTCGAATTGATCGAACTCGACGTGCGAGTTGCGGAACGCGATCAGCACGCCGGCCGCCGCCGCGAATCCCGAGCCGAGTCCGAAGGCCCACAACTTCGCGCCGACCACGCTGATGCCGAGGCTGGCCGCCGCCCGTTCGTTTTCGCGTATTGCGATTAACCTTCGTCCTGACTTGCCACGGCGGAGGTTTGCGACGGCGAAGGCAGCAATGACAAGCAGCCCGAAACCGACGAGGGCGTAACGCAGAGGATGTTTCACCGAGTCGATGTTGAGCCCGAAGAGTCGGGGAGACGGGAGAACGGTCCCGCGTATCGGACCACCGGTGTAAGAAGGATTCGCGAGGATGAGGGACGAGACGACCAACGACAGCGCCAGTGTGGCGACCGCAAGGTTCACCCCCCGGGCACGAATCGCCGGGAGCGCGAGGATCATCCCGATTGGCATCGTGAAGAGAACAGCCAGAACGAGAGCGGCCGGGAACGGGATCGACCACGCGTCCCCCATACGTCCCGCGAAGAGAGCTCCAAGGCCGGCGAAACTGAACTGCGCAAGCGAAAGCTGCCCGCCGTACCCCGTGACGATGACCAAGGACAGCGCGAGCAGGCCGAAGATGCACGACGTGATGAGCGCGTTCAGCCAGTTCGAGCTGAGGAAGAACGAGCCGACCACGACCACAGCGCCTACCACCAGCGCGCTGCGCCACTTCAACTCCGGCGGCCCGAGACGCGGCAGCCTGTCGGTTAGGTAGCCGCGTAACGGGATGGCCCGGCCCCGAGCGATAATCAGCACCAGGATCATGATGTAGGACACCGTGCTGACGAAGCCGATCGTCGGGACGCCGAACAGATGGGAATGCCTGGTCTGAAACAACGTGGCTTCGGACTCGAGAACGCCTAGGATGAGACCGCCGGCGAGGGTGAGCGGGAAGGAGGCGAACGATCCCACGAGCCCCGCAGTCAAAGCCGGGACGATCGTCAAGGTCATGACCGTCGGAGTCAGGCCGGTGATCGGGACGAGCAACGCCCCGGCGAGGCCGCCGAGTGCGCCGCCGACTCCCCAGTTCAACGTCGCGATCAGTTGCGGCGACCAGCCGGCCGCCGACGCCACCCGCTCGCTTTCGGCGACCGCCGTGGTCGCGACTCCGAAGGCAGAGAACCGGTACGTCACCCAGAGCACGAGGGTGAGGATGACCGCGATAGCGAAGATCCACATCCGGTCCTGCCCGATCCGGACGCTGCCGAATGGATGGAACGTTCCGTCGGGCAGGTAGGTGTGAACGAATTTGCCCAGATCCCCGTACCTTCGGTGGGCCGCTTCTTGAAGGACGATCAGGACACCGAGTGTGGCTATCACGCGAGAGAGAGGAGATGCGACACGCATTGGGCGTAGCACTAACAGCTGAATGAGGACACCGACGAGGGCAGCGGCGAGGACGGCGCACAAGACAGCTACCCAACCCGGAACGTCATCCTTCAGTTCGAAGACAACGGAGGCACCGACGAGCGCCAAACCGCCCTGAGCGAAGTTGATGATCCCCGAGCCTCGATAGATGAGCGTGGTGCCCATGCCCAGCAAGGCATAGATTCCGCCGGTCGCGAGGCCGATCAACGCGAACTTGATGATGTCAGTCACGGTTTGGCCGGCCTCCGGCTACGAATATCGGTTTGTGAACCAACAGCCCGATCAATTGTTGTTTGACGCGGGGAGAAGCAGTTCGCCGTTGTCGACGAAGAATCGCTGAGCCACTTCGTCCCCGAGCCGGCGAAGCTTGTTGTAGAAAGTCCGGACCGACTCGCGACCGCCCTCGATGTGCGGGTAGTCGGAGGAGTAGCAGTAGACACTTTCCATCTTAGGATATTTCTCGATGTATTCGTCGACCGGCTCGAAATGGAATGGCGTCACCCGCACGTTCCGTGCGATGTAGTCCGAAGGTCGCATCGACAGATGCGCGTCGAGCCGGCGGCGGAACTGGCCGTGCCAGACGTCCAACTGGTCGGCGAGTGGCCCTACCCAGTGGCCGGAGCACTCGATGACACCGAACCTGAGATCGGGATGGCGTTCGAATACACCGCCGAGAACCATCGTCGTCAAGAAGTTGTCGTTCTGCAGATGCAGGGTCGCGCAACGGTACGGCTCGAGGTTGAACTCGACGGTTTCGGTCGAAGAGGAGGCGAATTGTGCGACGTTCGCGGTCCAGCGCGTGTCCTTGAGGAGTCCGAATTCTGTTCCCAGATGAAGGGTGACCGCGGTATTCGACCTCGCCATGAGATCCCAGAACGGGTCCAGCGCCGGGTCGGCCGGAGACGTCCCCGCGGGCGGGGTCGAGCCGGAGATCCAGAATGCCACGATGCCCCCGGACAGCGCCTCCTCGGCGTCCCGCATCATCTGATCGAGGCTGTCGGTCATCAGCAGCCCGACGGGCCGAACTGACTCCGCGTCCACCGTCTTCATCACCCGGGCTGCCCACTGGTTGCTTGCCTGAATCACCCGCCGGCCTACATCGAAACGATCGAAGTTAGCGGGATCGAATTTGAAGAAGTCCGCCGCGTTCTCGTTGTACCGCAAGCTCATGCCGATGAGTCCGAACGACGGGAACACGAGCTGGCGAGCGACCCCCATCGCGTTCAGGACGTCGGGCCGGCGGTTGAAGTCGATCGCCGCCGGGGCTTGGGGGCCCTTCATGTTACGGACGTTGTCGTCCGTAATTTCGACCAGATCCGACGTGATGTCGTCACGCAACATCGTATTCGCGCCGGCATTTCCCAAGATTCCGTCGGTGAGCGGAAGCAGGACGTCGGCGACATCCCCGAACTCCTGATTCCAGAAATAAGATGGAATCATTTCGTGGCTATCGATATCTATCACGCTCGCGAGGAAATCCGGAAGATCCCCCGACGAGGGCGTATCCGCCTTGAGTTGCGTCATCATTGTCCGCCTTGCTTCGAGAATCTTTCACCGGCCCCTAGATGCAATCCCGTGGAAAGGGATCGACGGTGCCTCACTTCGCCTCGACGATAAGAGCGTCAAAGTCGCAGGTCAAGGCTGGCCCGGTCGGCACCTCCGAACCGAGATGCCGAATCGGCGATGGTTGACGGCGAACGCGGGTGCCGCCCCACAGCGGGCGGGCCGGCACCCGCGGATCTTCGCGGACGCTATTTGGCAGGAGCGTTGAAGGGGTCGACCGGCTTGTTGCTGTTCAACGCCTTCAAGCTGCCGTCCCCGTAGTCGTAGCCGTAGACATTCTGGATGGCGGGAAAGATACGCGGAAGGGTTCCGCCCAGCACAGTGCTCTTCGCCGTGAAATCGAGTGGGGTCGCCGTAAGGCCGCCCGTATCGTACGAGGTGATCTTGTTCATGGCATCGAGCAGCGAACTGCGGGTCAAATCGCCCGAGATATTGTTCGCGGTGTCGGCGAAGAGCTTGGTGGCGAACCATCCCCCCAAGGACTGGTCGTCGACGCGGCCGCCCTTGTTGTACTTCGCGATGTCGTCCAGGAAGCTCTTTCTTGCCGCTGCTTCCTGGTTGTACGGGCTCACCACGACCAGGTTCGTCGCCAGCGGGCCCAGTTGATCCTTCAACAGCTCGGGCGTGACGACTGACGAGGAAAGCGCCAAGGTCGTCGTCAGCCCCTGTTGGCGGGCCGTACGGACGAATCGGATCTCCAGATCTGTGGTCAACGCAACTGCGACCGCGTCACAGCCGGAAAGCGCAGCGACTTGGGCGGTGAAGTCGGTGGCCGTCGGCGAGATTGGAACCGCCGTCTTCAATTTCAGGTTCCGGGGAGCCAACATCGCGCTGTTGATGAGCGTCGCGAGCGAAGCGCCCGAGGGACTGTCGTAGTAGGCGAGGCAGATGTTCTTCGCACCCTTGTCGTCTGCCAGCACCGCCGTCTGCGCCGCGGTGTTGTAGGCACCGAGGTTCTTGGGGAAGATAACGGGCGATTTCAGGTCCGCGGCCACCTGGAGGTTCACTCCCACGCCCGGCATTCCGGCCTGCTCTACCAGCGGGTCCACCGCCGCCCCGTAGGAGTTGGAGCTCGCTACCTGCGCGATCGTGTCCGGGTCGGCGATGGCGTCCCGAGCGCACTTCGCCGCGACGTTGGCGTCTCCCTGATTGTCACACGTCGTGAGCTCGAGCTTGCGTCCCTTGATGCCGCCTTTCGCGTTGATCGCGCCGATTTCGGCTTTCATACCGTCGGTCGTGGGGGCAACGTTGACGGAGTCGATGATCGTGAATATCTTGATCGGGCTTCCGGTGAACGTCGGAGCCGCCTCGCCGGACGACCCGCCTTTTGCGGACGAGCCGCCGCTACTGCCGCATGCGCTGATCAGCAGCACGAGACCGAGACAGGCGCCGCCGAACGCACCTCCGTGAGTTACAACCTTACGTGTCCACACAAGTGTGCCCTTCGACTTCGTGTTGAGGATCGAAACCAGTTGCGGACAGCCTGGCTCCTGCCACCACATCGTTGTGACCCTCGACACGCTGTTCCGGCGTATATTGGCAATTCTTGCTTCGCCACGCAAGGTCCATCGGCGTTCAGGGCACGTCGTGTCTAATCCGTGACCAAACCGACGCTTCGGGTTTCGCTTTCCTGCACGGGAGACGGCCTTAGAGACCGTTTCAGAAGTTGGTGGGTGTCGTTGCCGGTGTTGGGGTAGTCGTGCCGGGACGCTTTGATGCATGCCGAAGCGGAGTTCTTCCCCGCCGCGCCGGCTGGTCAGCGACGAGTTGTGGGAACTGGTTGAGCCGTTGATACCGGCGCGGCCGGTCCCACCGGATGGCCGTAGCGGCCGGCCGCGAGTTGATGACCGGTCCGTGCTGGAGGGGATCTTGTTCGTGCTCACGACTGGGATCGGCTGGGGCAGGGTGCCGCTGCCGCTGGGGTTCGGTTCCGGGGTGACGTGCTGGCGGCGGCTGCGGGAGTGGCAGGACGCCGGGGTGTGGGACCGGCTGCATACCGCCGTGCTCGACCGGCTGGGCGAGCAGGGGCTGCTCGACTGGTCGCGGACCGCGGTCGACTCGGTGAGCGTCCGAGCGAAAAAGGGGGCGAGCTGACCGGCCCGAACCCCACCGACAGAGGCAAACGGCACGAAGTACCACGTGCACGTCACCGCCGACGGCCTGCCGCTGGGCCTGGCGATCTCGGGAGCGAACCGGCACGACTCGATGCTGCTCGAACCACTCCTCGACGCCCAGCCCGCGATCAAGGGACCCGGGCGCGGCCGACCCCGCCGCCGCCCTGCCAAGCTGCACGCCGACAAGGCCTACGACAACCGGCGGATTCGCATCTACCTGCATCGCCGTGGGATCACCGCCCGCATCGCCCGCCGCGGGATCGAGGGCGGCGAACGGCTCGGCCGTCACCGCTAGGTCGTCGAACGCACCATGGCCTGGCTCCTGGGCTTCCGCCGCCTCGCACTGCGCTACGACCGCACCGCCAAGACCATCACCGCGCTCGCTCGTATCGCCTGCACGATCATCTGCCACCGGCGGCTCACCACCCCACCAGACTTATGAAACGATCTCTTAGTGCCGGACGCACCGCAGGGCACACGTATCAGCTCGGCGACGGCGTGGGTCGTTACCTCGCCTCCGCGGCTTCAGTGCGGAAGTACCACCGGTGGCAACGGGTGGCTGAAGAGGGCGGCGGCATTCTCCGAGCACATCTTTCGCAACTCGTCCGCCGGGATGTGCCCCCAGACGTCCTTGATCAGATTCTGGATGTCCGGCCAGGTGCCGTCGGCGTGCGGATAGTCCATCTCGACCATGATGTTCTCGACGCCAATCGTGTGCCTGGTGTCGATGGTCGAAGGATCGTCCAGGGAACAGAACCAGAAGTTGCGCCGCAGCACGTCGGACGGCCGAATATCCCAGCCGGTGGCCCAGCCCGAGCGGTCGACGAGGTTGTCCAGACGGTCGAGCAGCATGGCAACCCAGCCGACGCCGCCTTCGCTCATCGAGATCTTCAGCGACGGATAACGGTACGGGTAGCCCGACCAGAGCCACTCCGCGCACGCCTGGTGCGACAGGGCGCTGAACAGGGTGGCGGCGAGCGCCCAGCCTTCGACCTTTTCCGGCAGCGGGGGCAGCCCGGAACTTCCGACATGCAGTGTGAGAACCATGTCGGCTTCCACGATCGCCTCGATGATCGGATCCCAGTGCTCGGTCTCCCAGAGCGAGGGAAGCCCGATCACGTGCGGGCGCTCTGGCATCGTCACCGTCTTGACGCCCCGGGCCGCACTGCGCCGGATCTCCGCCGCGGCTTCGGCAGGATCGGACAAGAACGCGAGACTGAGCGGGATGATGCGGTCGGGGAACGGCTCGTACCACTCCTCGTACATCCAGTCGTTCCAGGCTCGGATGCAGGCCTTCCCCAGGTCTTGGTCCTTCGCATTGAAAAAGACCCGGCCACAGAAGCCGGAGATGGCCGAAGGGAAGTTCAGAGTCGCCCAGACGCCGGCGATGTCCATGTCCTGGACCCGGGCCTTCACGTCGTAGCAGCCCGGACGCATCTGGTCGTAACGGGCCAGTCCCTGCCCCACGGTCTCGCGGCGGCGGCCCGCGAAAGCGTTGCTGGCGGCCTGGTCGATGAGATTGCCTTCGAACTCCCAGACCTGATGTCCGCCGTCAGTCTCGATGATCCGTGGGGCAGACGGCTGCAAATTCGCCGGAAGCCGGCCTTCGAACGTGTGAGGCGGTTCGACGACGTGGTCGTCCACCGAGATGATCGTCGCGAACTGGGCACGCGGCTCGGGTTCCGGGAGGAACAGGTTGGGATCCAGCACGACGACCTCCACACCTAGTTTGGTACCTGACTCGTCAGGCTATCCGTGGCACTTGCCCACATTCTCACACGATGACGAGGCCTTCGGAGGCGGGTTCGGTTCCGCCGGCGACGATGAGCTTCGATCCCGGCCGGTAGCGGATGAGATCGAGCGTCAGCTCGGCTATCTGCTCGTCGCTGAAGTGGGCGTGCAGCGCGGCCAGATCGCCGGGTGCGTAGGCGTCGGGGTGAAGTAGGAATGCGTGGGCGAAGCTGACCGCGGCCTTCTGCCCGCCGGAAAGGTTGCTTCGATCGAGGTCGGCGAGCTGGTCGACCATGCTTTCGTCGAAACCGCGGTCCATCGCGGCCGTGAGCCGTAGATTGCGGCAGATCCGGCAATGGGACAACGTTCCGCTGACGATGCGAACCAGTTCGCGGGTGACCAGATCGACGCGTCCCGGGTACGCGACCCGCTGGAACTCCTCGACCGCATGGGCGAGCGACGGAGCCGCGTCGGCAAGTGTGATCGTCGTGCGAGGGATGCTGCTCATCGGGCAACCGTCGTCCTGCCAGCCGCGCTGGTGGGAAGCAGCCCTGTTACGAGTTGTGCTCGTTGTGTCGTCTCGAACAGGCCACAGGCATAGATGAGCACGAGAAAGCCGTCCTCACCGAACTCCCGAACAACCCGTGTCGCCAAGTCGTCGTCGACTCCCTGCGCATCCATGAGCAGTTGCTCCGCGAACTCGATGGCGGTACGGACGCGTTCGTCGAAACGAGGATCCGTCGGCCATCGAGGCAGGGAAGCGAGCCAGTCCCCGTCGATCCGTTCGGCTTGGGGATCGGCACCCAGAAGCTGGCCTACGCGCAACCGGCAGAGTTCGAGTGTGGCGACGTCGACGACGTCCTGATCCCACACCGCGGTCCACACCGCGGCGAGCGCACCCGCGTACGCGGGCTTTCGTAGAAACAGCGGGGCGAGCCGCTCCAACCCGGTGGGAACCGTCACGGATCGATAATGCCGACGCTCGGGACATCCGACATCTTTTTGTGACAGGTGTCACTCAATCGGCGGCGTCGAGATGGGCGGCGAGAAGCTCGGCCAGATGCACACCGCGGGTCTGGGCGAGGTTGTCGAGCTGAGTGCGGCAGCTGAAGCCGTCGGCCAGGACGACGGTGCCCTCCCCGGCGGCGCGGACCGCGGGGAGCAACTCGGCCTCGGCCACCTTCACCGAGACCTCGTAGTGGCCCTCCTCGACGCCGAAGTTACCGGCCAGCCCGCAGCAACCGGCGACCGCGTCGATGCTGGCCCCGGCCGCGGCCAGCAGCGACGAATCCGGCCCGAAACCCATCACCGCGTGCTGGTGGCAATGCGGTTGCACGATTCCGGTAACGCCCTCCAGCGACGGTGGGATCCAGCCGGGGGTGCCGGTGAGAAGTTCGGCCAGGGTCTTGGTCCGCGTTCTCAACGACGCGGCACGGGGATCGTCCGGTAGTAACTCCGCGGCATCGGAGCGCAGCACCGCGGTGCACGAAGGTTCCAGGCCGACGATGGGATGCCCGGATTCGATCCAGTCGTCCAGGGCGTCCAGGGATCGTCGCAGCTGTCGTTTCGCCCCGTCCAGCTGGCCGGTGGAGATCCAGGTCAGTCCGCAGCAAACCGGCTTCTCGGTCAGCTCGACGCGGTAACCGGCCGCTTCCAGTACTCGCACGGCCGCTTGTCCCACCTCTGGGGTGAAGTGGTTGGTGAAGGAGTCCGCCCACAGCAGAACTGGCTGGCCGGAACCCGTACGAGGGCGACCGTCGAACCATTCGCGGAACGTCCGGGTCGCGAACGCGGGAAGCGGGCGTCTCACGTCCACCCCGGCCATTCTCTTGCCGATCCGCGCCACAACCCTGCGCCGCATCGAGAAGTTCGCCAGCCGCGGGGTGAGAGACGCCAACCGGGCCCAGCGCGGCAGCCAACCGAGGAAGTAGTGCGACCGGGGCCGCAACCGGCCCTTGTACCGCTGGTAGAGCACCTCCGCTTTGTACGTCGCCATGTCGACGCCGGCTGGGCAGTCCGACGAGCAGCCCTTGCAGGACAGGCAGAGATCCAGTGCCTCGGTCAGTTCCTCGGCGGCGAACCCGTTGATCAGGGAGCCGTTCGCCAGTTCCTGCAGCACGCGGGCGCGACCACGGGTGGAGTCCTTCTCGTCGCCGGTCGCGACGAACGACGGGCACATCACCCCGGTATGGCCGGCCGAGCCGATCCGGCACTTGCCGACTCCGACACAGCGGTGCACGGCGGTCGAGAGGTCACCGCCGTCGTGCGGGTACGCGAATCCGAGACCCGTGGCGATCGGGTGCGCCTGGGGGATTCTCAGGTGAGCCTCGACCGGCAGCGGATCGACCAGCACGCCGGGGTTGAGGACGTTTCCTGGGTCGAAGACGTTCTTCACGGCACGGAACGCGGCGATCGCCTCCGGCGAGTACATGTAGGGCAGCAGCTCGCCGCGCGCCCGCCCGTCGCCGTGTTCGCCTGACATCGATCCCCCGTACTTGCCGACCAGCTGCGCGGCGTCCAGCAGGTAGGCGCGGAACCGTGCTGGGTCGTGCAACGGGAAGTCGATGCGGGCGTGTACGCAACCGTCTCCGAAGTGTCCGTAGGTGAGCCCGTCCACCCGGTGGTTTTCCAGCAGAGCCGCGAACTCGCGCAGGTAGGCGCCCAGGTGTTCGGGCGGGACGGCCGCGTCCTCCCAACCCGGCCACGCCGGCTCACCGGCCGGAGTCCGTCCGCCGAGCCCGGCGCCGTCCTCACGGATCCGCCAGAGTGCCTTCGCCGCGGCGCCGGTGACGATCAACGAGTCGAGCGCTCCGGCGTCGGCGACGAGTTGCTCCGCGGCGGCCACCGCCTCGTCCTGTGACGCCCCCGCGGTCTCGACGAAGAGCCAGCCCTCACCGCGCGGAAGGGCGGGGACCGCGGTTGCCCCCCGACGTCGGCGAAACACGTCGACGAGAACCGCATTCATCCCCTCGATCGCGACCGGGTCGTAAGGCAGCAGGGCGGGCACCGCGTCGGCCGCGGTGGGCATGTCCGGATACCCCAGCACGGCCAGCGCCACGAAACGGGGAGCCTCGACCAGGGTCACCGTCGCGCCCAGAACGACCCCCAGCGTTCCTTCGGTGCCGACCAGGAAGCGGGCTAGGTCGGCACCCCGTTCGGGCAGCAGATGTTCCAGCGAATAGCCGGACACCTGCCGCTTGAAACGACCGAATTCGGTGCGGATCGCCGCGAGGTTCGCGCCCACGATCGCATCCAGGGCGGCGCCCTCCCGCCCTGCCGAGGCCAGGCCCTCCCGGCCGAACGCGCGCGCCACCAGCCGAGAACCCGTCCCGGTCAGCACGTCCAATGCTGCGACGTTGTCGGCAGTGCGGCCGTACTTGAGGGCTCGAGAGCCGCACGCGTTGTTGCCCACGCAGCCGCCGATGGTCGCGCGGGCATGCGAGGAAGGGTCCGGGCCGAACCGTAGGCCGTAGCGAGCCCCGGCAGCCGTGATGTCATCCAGGACCGCCCCGGGCTCGACGATCGCCGTCCGGGCATCCGCGTCGACCGACAGGACGCGGTTCAGATGGCGGGAGAAATCCAGGACGATGCCGGACCCGACCGAGTTGCCGGCGGTCGATGTCCCGCCGCCTCGGCTGACCAGAGACACCCCGAGGCGAGTCGCCACGTCGAGCGCCGCGCTGACCTCGTCGACATGCCGGGGAAACGCCACCGCCGTCGGGACGACCCGGTAGTTGGAGGCGTCCGAGCTGTACTCGGCGCGACGGCGCGTGGAGTCGTCGACGTCGGAGAGCCCCGCCGCCCGCAGCGCCTGGACCACAACGGATGTCACCGGTTCATTCTCGCGTACCGATGCGGCGGAGAGGCGATCGGCTACGAATGCCACCGACCAGGACCTTGCCGGTCGATCTCCCTCATGCCACCCTCTGGCGCACGCAAGCGCGAAAGGAGGTGTTTCGACGTGGAGTTCTGGCTGCACTTTCCCGCCGGTCCGTTGTCTGAGGTCGTACCGGAGGCGCAAGACATCGAGCGCGACGGCTGGGACGGGATCGCGTTCGAGGACACCCAGAACCTTTCCCCGGATCCGTTTGCCCGGATGGCACTCGGCGCGTCGGCGACCTCGCGCATCGGGTTATCGACCAACGTGAGCAATCCGGTCACCCGGCACCCGGCCGCCTTGTCGACGGCGATCTCCACCATTCACGGGATTTCGGGAGGCCGTGCGGTGCTCGGAATCGGGCGAGGGGATTCGGCGCTCGCTCATCTGGGTCTATCGCCCATGCCGGTGAGCGATTTCGAGAGATCGTTGCGGGTCATCCGTACCTACCTTCGTGGCGACGAGGTCGACTACCAGGACCTTGAGCCCTGGTCTCACCACGCACCCACGTTGCGAGAGAATCGGCCTGGCGAGGATCGGGAGTCACCTCGATCAAGTAGAATTCATTGGTTGCAGAATTCCGACCTCGAGCCGCCGAAGATCGACGTGAGCGCGACGGGTCCGCGCGTCATCAAGATCGGTGCCATCCTCGCCGATCGCGTGACGTTTGCGGTTGGGGCAAGCCACGTTCCGCTTACTTGGTCGATCGCCACCGCGCGTGCCGCACGAGCGGCGGCCGGTCTCGATCCGCAAGGGCTTCCTCTCGGTGCCTTCATGACGATCTTCCCGTCGGAGGATCTCGAAGCCGGCCGTCGTTTCGCGGCGCCGTTCGTCGCCGGGATGGCCCGGTTCGCCGCTTTCAACGGCAAGGCTGTGATCCCCCTGGCCGAACCGCAGAAGCAAGTGATCGAATCGATGGCGTCGCACTACAACATGAACCGGCACGGACAAAGCGGCGCTCAGACGTCACAGTTGACCCCTGAGTTCATCGACGACGCCGCTGTCCTGGGTCCAGCCGAGAAATGCGTCCAACGACTCGTCGAACTCTTCGACCTGGGCCTCGATCGTGTCGTCCTGAGCGTCGGGACCCCATTCGAGGGATCCGGGCGGGAGCTCGACGATGCGTACCGGAGACTCGTGGACGAGGTAATCCCACAAGTCCGTGCTGTCACGAGCTCGCCGCGGACGCGAACGGGCTAGGGGCGATTCATGTTTGCGACTGTGTATCCCTGATCAGTCGTAGTAGAACGGCGGTGCTTTGAGAACCTGGTTCTGCGCCGGATCGTGGCCGAACAGTAGAAATCCCGGACGGTCGGCGATCAACGACTGCAGCATGTGAGCGGTGCTCTTCGCGAGCTCCGGATCCTTGTGGTTACTCCACGCCTCGTGCTTGAGCTGATCCTCGCAGAAGATCGCATCGCCACATACCACGACCCGACCGGTGTGAGGAAGGTCGATGATCACGGATTGATGAAACGGGACGTGACCGGGCGTGTGGACGAGGGTAACCCCCGGCAGGATCTCCTCCGTACCGTCGACCGGCTGATAGTTGATCGACGGAATCTTCCAGAACTCTGCGGGGAACGCGGGATTGTCGAGGGCGTCTTCGAGATGCCCACGTTGGGCGTAGCAGGTCGCGCCCGGGAACAGGTCGTTGTTGCCGGCATGATCCGAGTGGAAATGCGTGTTGATCAGATGTTTCACGTCTCCTGGTCCGACATCCAGGTTGGCGAGCCGACGAAGCAGGAAGTCTTCCGGACGCATCGTCACATGCAGCCGGGAAAGCCTTGTCGAGCTGCGTAACGTCTTGCCCGAGAACCGGGTCTGCATGTTCGTCGCCGTCGGCGAGTTGATGGAAGCGCGCGGGTTTCCGGTATCGATGACCACCGCTTGTCCGTCGTCGGTCTCGATCAGCAAGCTGCGAATCGGCACGTGGATCCGGCGGTTGTCATCGACACCCGGAGCGAGTGACCGGTAGTAGGTACATGCGTCGCCGAGATAAAGAACGTACAGCTTCATCGGCTCGTCTCCTTCATTCCGCAAAGAGCCGATTCAGTCCAGCTGCCGTCGCGCAGCGAGCCTCATGGGCACGGTTTCCACCAATCGTAGGTGATTCGGCCGCCAGGTCTCACGACCCGCCATCTCGAAGGTCACCCGCTGCGATATGTTCCGCACCAAGACTTCCCCTTCCAGCCGTGCGAGCGGGGCGCCTAAGCAGTAGTGCATCCCGCTGCCGAAGGCCAGGTGAGTCCCTCGACGCATTATGTCGAACCTTTCGGGATCGGGGAACCAGTCCGGATCGTGGTTCGCTGCCGTGATGAAAGTCATGACGCGATCCCCTGCCGCGATCTTGTTGCCGACGACCTCCGTGTCCTCGAGTGCAACACGCATGCCGCCGGTCGCCGGGGTCTCCATCCTCACCGCTTCCTCAACCGATCCTGGGATCAAGGCTGGATCATCTCTGAGCATTTCGAGCTGGTCGGGATTTTCCACCAGAAGACGGGTCACATTTGCCAACGTATTGGCCGTTGTCTCGTGCCCCGCGATGATCAACAGGATCAGCGTCGCCACCAACTCGTCTTCGGCGAGACCTTTGCCCTCTTCTTCGGCGCTGATCAAGAAAGAGAGCAGGTCGTCGCCGAGATTATGACGTCGTTCCCGAATGAGTTCTCGCGCGTATCCGTCGAAGCTGATAAATGCTTCGCGAGCCGCATCGCGATTCTCGTTCGCACTTCGCTCCGCGCGATTCTGGACGATGATCGCATTGCTCCACCGGTTCCATAATTCGTGATCCGAGGAGGGCACGCCGAGAATCGTGCAGATGACTCGCTCCGGAACCGGATACGCGACCCTAGTCACGAAGTCGAAGTCCTCGCCTACTTCGAATTCGTCGAGGATGTTCCGCACGACGTCCTCGACGAGCGGTTTCCATTTCTGGACCGCCTTCGGCACGAATGGACCACTGGCGAGCCGCCGGATTCGAAGGTGGTCAGGATCGTCCAGGTTCAAGAAGAAGTTCTGAAACGAATCGATCGCCTTCGACGTCTCGAGGTCGTCGTCTTCGTTACGAAGAGACAGCACCTCGCTGATCGCGCCTTCGTGACGTGATAGCGAGACGTTCTTCAAGGCGGCGTGAGTTGCCTCGTAATTCGTGATGCACCAGAGCCCGTTCGTCGCCCGGTATATGGGATTGACCGCCCTGATGCGATGGAAGAGTGGATACGGGTCAGGAAAGTGCCCGGGGTCCTCCAGGTAGCGTTCGAATTCGGACTCGACGCGACCATCTCCCGGGGCTATGCCGCCCTCGTCAACGTACATGAGACTCCTTACCGCCTATCCGGACAACGCCCCCGTCGTGGTTCCAGACGCAGGATCGCCCGGACGCACATCACTCGGCGAGATGCCTCCGGGAATGATCGAATACGTTTCCGGGTGCTCCCGGAAGTAGTCTTCGATCAATGCGTCGACCGGCGACGTAGAGGCATCCAACCTCGCCACGACCCGGGGCGGGGCGAGAACCTCGACGGTGTCGCCGTAAGCTACCAGAACCTGACCATAGATCGCGGCTCCCCGAGGACCGACGAGTGCGACAACCAGATCGGCGACGGCCTCCGGCGCGAGCGATTGGCCGCCTTTCGAACCCGGGCCGTTACTTTCCAGATGGGCCGTCATTCGCGTCGAGGCGCGGGGGCAGATCGCGTTGACCCGCACGCCGAACTCGCGGCAACCGGCGTCAGTGCTCAACGTCAGGCCGATGATCGCCGACTTCGCGGCGGTGTAGTCAGCACGCAACGGAAGTCCGATGAGGAATGCCTCCGAAGCGGTGTTGACGATCCTGCCGTCGACCGGGCTCCCAGCTTTCGACGCCTCCGTACGCCAGTAACTCGTCGCAGCGATGGAGAGGCTGAAGGCCCCCCGTACGTGAACGCGCATCACCCGGTCGAACTCTGCGAGGTCGACATCCGGCAACAATCTGGCGGTCGGCTGGATGCCGGCGTTGTTCACCAGGATGTCCAAGCCACCGTAGGTGTGGACGGCCTGCTGCAGAAGTTCCTCCGCCGAACCCGATTCCCCCACGTCCGAATAGTTCGGGGTTGCCATGCCGCCAGCCGAGCGGATCTCGTCGACCACGTCGTCCGCCGGCTTGGTGCTGTTCCCGATACCTCCGACGTTGCCTCCGACGTCGTTGACGACGACGCGTGCTCCCGCATGGGCCAGCCGAATCGCCTCCGCTCGGCCGAGACCCGTTCCGGCGCCCGTGACGATGGCGACTTTTCCATCGAGCGCCGCATTGTCGAAGCCCATCTGCTGCTCGTCAGCTTCCTTGAACCGGCTTTATCCCGAAGAAGTCGAGAGCGTTCGTGCGCAGGACCTTTTCCCGAAGCTCGCTACTGAGCGACTCAGTGAGGCTCATCGCCTTGGCATACGAGTTAGGCCACGTCCCGTCTCCATGCGGATAGTCGGTTTCGAATGCAATACTGTCGACACCGATCTCCTCGATCGAGCGCACTCCATGTGCGTCGTCAGCGAAAGCGCAGAGGACTTGCCGACGGAAGTATTCCGACGGCTTCATCGAGAGGACGTCCTTACCGCTACGACCAGCGCCCCACCCCCATGCGAAGTGGGTCTCCCACACATGGTCCATCCTCTGAAGCGCATAGGGAAGCCAGCCGACCTCGCATTCAGCGAATGTCAACTTGAGTTTCGGAAAACGCTCCAACGTCCCCGAGAAGATCCAGTCGGTGAGAGCCATCGCGGGATTCACATACTGAAGCGCGGCAGTGCATCCGGGCGGGGCGTCAGGCGACGTGTTGACGAACTTGGAGCTCGATCCGATATGAATACCGATGACGGTACCGATCTCGTCGCACGTCCGGAACAACGGATCCCAATGCCGCGTGTGAATCGACGGAAGACCCAACGAGGCCGGAAGCTCGGTGAATGCCACGACATTGGTACCCTTGTCCGCCAGCCGGAGGACCTCTTCTGCCGCGAGGCTCGGATCCCACAACGGCACCAGGCCTACACCGATCACGCGGCCCGAAGTCTCTTCCGAAAAGTCACAAATCCAGTCGTTGTAAGCCCGAAGACACAGCAGAGCCAGATCCCGATCTTTTGCTTCCAGGAATATCTGACCTGCGAATCTTACAAAAGTATTGGGATAGCAGACCGAAATATCGACGTTGTTTCGATCCATATCGGCGATCCTCGCCGCCGGCTCATATGCGCCCGGCCGGATCTCATCGAAGCGAACTGGCTGGTAGCCGAACTCCTCAAGGGGAATTCCGGCTTGCGCCGTACCCCCCCCAGATCGGAATCGTCTTGTCTTCGTAACGCCAGACGTCGCATGGACGCCCTTCGTCCGACGCGCTGTATAGCCACGCCGAACCGTCCTTCCACACTGTCATCCCGCGCTCGTGGTCGATCCGAGGCGCAACGTCCAGATAACGTTGAGGCAGGCGATCCTGCCAAATATCGGGAGCCTCCAACACGTGGTCATCAGCGGAGACAAGCATTGTGACCGTCTGCTCAGCCATTCGGACCCCAATCTCCGGCGCGAACCGTCGTTAGTCGCTCCTCTAAGACGCAGAACAGACTCAGCTTAACCCTTGCGATCATACGTACGCAAACGGCGCCCGCCTAAGGGAGCGTGCCTGACCGACGTCGTGCCCGTAGACCAGACGTCCCGCCTTTTCGTCGCTCAGCGCCTGCAGCCGCGCTGCGGATGCGGATGCATTCGCGGGATCACCATGGTTCGCCCACGCCGCCAAACGCAGCGAGTCCTCGCTGGGGATCGCGTCGCCGCATAAGACGTGCAGACCCGACTCCGGCAGGTCGACAGAGACCGACTGTTGAAAAGGACCGTGGCCAGGCGTGTGCAACACGCGAACTCCGGGGACGATCTCGTCTCCATCCTCAGTCCGCGCGACCCGCACGCCGTGCGCCAACAGTTCGTTTACGGCAGGGTGACCTGCTGCCTGTTCGGCTTCGGCGAGCGCCGCATCGTGGACATAGAAAGTTGCGTTGGGGAAGGATAAATTGTTTCCCGCGTGACCGAGCGCATAGTGCGTGTTCACCACGTGTTTGACGTCGTTCGGATAAACGTCTAGAAGTGCTAGCTGCCGGAGCAGATAGTCTTCCTCTCGGGCGCAGAGGACCACCTCTCGGGTAACGCTCCCCACGAATTCATCAGCATTATGCCGCCTCGATACGTTTCCGGTCGCGATCTCTTCGAGCGTCGGTCCCGTGTCCACGAGCAGCGCCTCGCCAAGGTCGGTCTCGATGAGGAAAGAGTAGAGCGGCACGTGGACTCGTTCCCCATCGTCCGCACCTGGCGTAATAAGCCAGTAGTCGAGGCACAGTTCGCCGACCTCAAGCACGTACATCTTCATCGCCGCTCCGTTCGCCGGGAATGCGTCTAGCCGTCCGCTATCCAAGTATCAGAGAAGCTCGACTTGCCTTCTTCGAATTCGCCAAGCCTCAGCGTCCCCATCGTATTCGAACTCGTCCGAGTAGCGCCCGAAGTGTTCGACCGATATCGAGTCTGCTGGCGTCGCCCTACCAACATGGAGAAACTGTGTGACCCCAAATACGTGGTCACTACGTCTCCCAAGATGCATGGTGTTCGTGAAGTGCAAATAACACCCAGGCGTGGGTCGCGCCGCGAAGCGGCTGAGTGCTTCTCGTCCGGTAACCGTTTCGCCGGTCGAAAGAAGGAGCGTTCCGATCGGGCTGAACAGTGCGACCCACTCTGCTACGTCGCCAGTGTCGAGCAGGTGATGGTATCGGGCGCAAAGGTCGAGGAGGGCTCCCCGGTCACTCGATGACAAAGAATCGCCCACTCTAGCCGCCTACGGTCGCTCGGAGCCTACGTTCCTCGGGATCGTCAGGCTTGGATCCAGCACCGCGACCACCCCGGCCGATCTTATGCAGCCGGATTTGTCAAGCTAACTGCGGTGCACCGCACTGTCAAGCGAACGGGACCGGTGAAGATGATCTCGCGCACGCATCAATTACTCCTGGTGAAACCGGTTGAAGATCTCCGGGGGCAGCGGCCATAACCACCTGGCTAACTGGAGTGGTGCGATCGCGATGAAGACCTGCTGGCGTCTATATGCCATTCTCGCCGAATTGTGAGAGCTCGGGAAGCAATGTCGTAGACAGCTCAGCTACGAGCGGATCGGAGACCGACTGCGGAGATCACCAGCGCGACGCCGTCTTCGACGACGCCGGCCCGCACTGCCGGCATCCGGCTGCCCAGCATGCGTCGACCGGCCAACCCGGCGAAGGCACCGGTCAACGAGGCGAGCGAGCCGAGGACGACGGCCGTAGAAGGTCCGAATCCCATCCCCCGAGCCGCGAGCCCGCCGCTCGTGCCCCCTAGCGTCAAACGGGCAAGCAGACCTGCCGGTTCGGTTCGGTCGGGAACCGAAGGCAGCTTGTCGGCCGCCAACTCCGCAAGCGCGAGAACGACGGCCGAACGGCGGGCGAAACGACTACGCAGGATCCCGGGTAGCGAGCGCGTCGGCGTGCCGGAACAGATGGTTGCCAACCCGACCTGCGAGCGCAGGCCACTGGCAAACCCCAAGCACGTCACGCCGGCATAGAAGGCCAGCGGCCGGTCCGGCCTCCTGCTCACGCTCGGACGATAGCTGCTCGCCGGACGGTCGGTGAGACGGGGGGTCGCCCCACCTGGGTCCCGTCCAGCTCAGTCTCCGCCGCCGAGATCACGGTCGAATGCCTCGTGCATGAGTGAGGCGCCCCGCTCCACGTGTTTCGCGAATCGGCTCACGACCCGATAGCCGAGGTCTCGGATGTGGTCGGCGTCCGCCGGCTGCGTCGCGCTGGCCTCTTCGCGAAGCTGCACGAGGAGTTCGTCCAGGTCGACGTGCTCGTCGGCCAGCTGGTCGACGGCATGGGCCAAGCGTGGCTCGGCCGCCCGGATCTCGGCGTGAAAGCCTTCGTGACCTTCGGTGGCACTGGCGTGCTCGCGAATTCGACCTCGGATCCGGTCGACAGTCTGGACGATTTGATCTTGCCAGCTGTCCGGAGCGGTTTCCGAGGGGGCGGCCAAGGCCTGCTCGAGATCGGACACCGCGTCATGCAAGGACAGCGCGAGGCCGTTCTCAGGAACAAGTTCCGAGCCGCCGCCCATGAGCGTCGTGCCGTCCATGACCACCTCCGCGCTTCGGCAAGGGTGCCGCCCTCCTACCACCGTCGCGCGACTTGAAACTCCGGGCAACCAGATTCATTGGCGGAGTGTCCAGTCCCCCGGAGGCGAGGCAACGGAATCGGTAGGTCCGGGACCCGCTCAAGCCACTTCGGACCGGCGATCATGGTGGCGCCGGCGACCGGGCAGGATCGAATGCCGCTCGTCCACAGGCTCGTCCGAGCCCACGGCTTCACCGTCTGCGACGGGTTGTCGTTCGGTCCGCCGGTCCGCGCGGGCATGCCGACGCATCGCGGCACGCTCGCGGCGCTCCGCGACGTAACGTTCGCCGATCTCGGCGTCTCGATCACCGATGACCGCGAGTCTTCCGAGCGCGAAGGCGGCCAGAAGGATGATCACCGCGCCCAGGCCGAAGAACAGGCCGATCTGCTCGACGCTCCGCTCCACTTTGTCGCCGACGGGCTGGCCCAGGAAATCGTCGTTCCACAGGGGGCTGAGCAACGGACCCACCACGTACCATCCACCGGACGCCACCGCGACCCAGCCGCCGAAGCTGGCGGCTACCCTGCTGCGGCTGCCGAGCAGAATCAGCCCACCGAGAATGGCCGCGATGCCGGGAAGCAACTGCATCCAGAATCGGCCTGCGGTCCAATGCCAGCTGTCGTCCGGGGTGTACGTGTAGTCGAAGTAGGGCCCGATGAACGGGAGCAACCCGCCCCAGACCCCGAGAAGGACGATCAAGGCTCCGGACGCCGCTCCCCTGCTACGCGGAACGTACATCCGGCCGTGTGAACCGGCCATGGGGATCTCCTCTACGTACGCCTCGGCGGTCCGGCGCACACCGGTCTTCACCCGCCGTCTTGCCTCCGGTATGCCCGCTGACGGCGCAGGCACGCACCCGCGTGTTCGATTTGCGTACCGCCGCGGGCGGCCTGGTCGGGCAGACTCTTGGCGGTGGCCAGGCCCCGAGTGACGGCACCGCACCCCGACGAGGAATCGCGGCAGGCTGCTCATACCTCGCGGTCGGACCCGCGGCCGGAGACGCGATCGGACACCGCCTGGGACGCGGCGAATCGGCACGAGACCGAGCTCGAACGACTCGACCGGAATTGGAGCGACCTACTTCAAGAGCTTCGGGTTACCCAGACCGGCGTCCAGCTGCTGACCGGCTTCCTTCTCACACTGCCGTTCCAGCAGCGTTTCACCCAGTTGGACGATGTGAGCCGGTACATCTATCTCGCCACCGTGGGCACCTCGGTCGCTGCCACAGGCGCTCTCCTTGCCCCCGTCGGGATTCACCGGATCCTGTTCCGCCAGCATGCGCGACGCTCGCTCGTGCGGGTCGCCCATCGCTGCGCACTGGCCGGACTGGCGCTGGTCGCGGTCGCGACGTGCGGCGTCTCGTACGTGGTGACGTCGCTGGTCGTGAACGACATCGCCGGCTGCGTGGCGGTGGCGGTGGTGGCCATGCTGCTCGGCGGGATGTGGCTCGTGGTTCCGCTACGGCTCCGGCATCGGGACCGAAGCTCGCCTGGGCAGGATCCACCCGACCCACGAGGTTTCACCCGCCGGCGTCAGGCCGATCATGCGACCATGCGCAACCGGGACATCTACCTGACGGCGTTCGACGACATCCGCGAAGCGGTGCACGGTGTCCTGGAGGGCTTGCCGGAATACGCGTTGGCCTCCCGGCCCGCCGGGTCCGCCTCCTCCGGCAAGGCGGGCAACTCCATCGCCTGGCTGGTGTGGCATCTGACCCGAGTCCAAGACGATCACGTCAGCGACGCGATGGGCGTGGAGCAGCAGTGGACGTCGGCAGGCTTCGTGGCCCGTTTCGGCCTGCCGTTCGACGAGACTGCGACCGGTTACGGGCATACGTCGGCCGACGTGGACGCGGTCCGGGTCGGCGCCGACCTGCTGCGTGGGTATCACGACGCGGTGCACGCGCGAACGTACACACTCCTGGCCGAACTCACCGACGACGACTTCGACCGGGTGGTCGACGAAGGGTGGGATCCGCCGGTCACCTTGGGTGTCCGTCTGGTCAGCGTCATCGGTGATGACCTTCAGCATGCCGGGCAAGCCGCGTACCTGCGCGGGTTGTTGCCGGCCTGACGATCCAAGAACCGGGAGGTGTCAGCGGCGGCCAACCGCGTCGAGAAGTTCCTCCTTGCTCATCCTCGAACGACCCTTGACGCCTTTCTTCTTGGCCTCCGCGTACAGCTGCTCCTTCGTGCGGCCGCCGGAGCCCGGGTGACTGCGCAGGCCACCGCGACGTCCGGATGACAGGTCGTCGACGGACGTGCGGCTCGCCTGTGCCGCTTCGCCACTGCGCGCCCGTTCCTTGTTGACCGTGCGCGCGGCAATTTCCTTCGCGACCTTCTCGGAACGTCCGCGGTCCGCCAAACCTTCTTTGATGTGTTCGTACTGCCGCTCGCGCTTCTGGTTCCATGCCCGTTCCGGCATCTCTCCTCCTGAAGGTTTCGTCCGTGGAACTCACCAGGTGGGTTTACGGCCGTCCCAACGACGCATTCTCCGATGCAGGAGACCCACGTCCTCGACATCTCCGTGTTCGGCGAGATGGTTCAGCAGGCACCGCGTCTCCTCGATGTCGTCCATCTTGCGAAACCAGCGAAAGGTTCCCGCCGCGCGCACGACGACGATGTTGCCCTGTCCGCATGGGCCGAGGCATTTCGTCTTCTTGAACCGCGCCGACGCTTTCGCGGCACCCGCGCGGGCGAGGCGTTCGAGTCCTTTGCCGTCGCTGTGCGGATGCTTCTTCCGGGTCCCGCAGCAGCAGCCGCGACAGACGTACACCTTGGGCGGCTTTCCCGAACCTTTGCGCTTCGTCTTTTCCCGCTCGGCTGATCGTCCCTTGTCACCCACCGTGGCGGCCTACCCGGTCCGGTCAGCATTACGCCTTCGTTTCCAGCAGGATCGGGTCGTTCCTCGGGTGGAAATGTCGTGCGGCGGCGGTCAGCTCCCGAGCGTGACACGGTAGACGACGCCGGCGGTGTCGTCGGTCACGTAGAGCGCTCCGTCACCTCCCGCGGTCGCGTCGACCGGGCGACCCCATCGGTCGTCGCCGGAGACGAAGCCGGTCAGCAGGTCCTGCGCCGGACCCAACGTTCCGTTCTCGTAGTGCATCCAGAGCACCGAACCGGGCAGCGGCGGGACATGGTTGTTCGATCCGTGCGTCGCGACGACCGCGCCATCTCGCCAGGGCGCGGCGATCTTGGAGGTGCCGAGGAACTCCAGACCCAGCGGGGCGCTGTGGGCTTGCAGTCCACGTTCCACCGGCGTCAACGTCGCGCAGTCGAGCGCGCGGCCGTCCGGGTTGGTGTCGGTGTTGCGCCGAAACTGCATGGCGCCGAACCTGTCCGATCCGGTGGACAGATCCTGATCCGGGTCGCAGTAAGGCCAACCGAGGTCGCGACCCGGGATCACTTTCGCGATCTGGTCGGAGGGGTGGTCGTTGCCATACTCCTGGAGGAACTTTCCGTACGCGTCCGCCTGCCCGCCGAACGGGCCGTGGATCGGATAGGTGACCCGATCGCGTTCGTTCACCGCTGTCCAGAGCTGGCCGTTCGGATCGAAGGCGAGTCCGTCGCCGTTCCGAACCCCGATAGTCAGGACCTGCCGACCGGTTCCGTCCGGCCGGTACGAGGCGATCAAAGCCTGTCCCTTGTTCCGGTCTGCCGGATCGGCGTTCGAACTGCTGCCCACGTCGAGATAGATCGTGTGGTCGGAGCCGACGACGACCGTCTTCAGCGGATGATCGAACGGGGCGCTGCGACCGGGCAGATCTTTGATGAGAACGACCCGCGTACCCACGTTTCCGTTGTTCCAGACGAACCGGTTCAGCTGCCCGTTCTCGATGACGTACAGGTAGGTCACGCCGTCGATCGTGTCGAAGGCCATCCCCTGCGGAAGGGAAAGCCCGTTCAGGAGAGTGCTGATCGTCGGGTTCGCGCCCCCGTTCGACCGGACGAGACGGACGGCGCCGCTGCGGGGGGTCGAGACGAGCAGATCGCCCTCGGGAGTCCAGGTCGTGAAGCGTGCGCCGTCGATCCGGGCCCAGGCGGTGACGACGGTGCCCGCCGGGACGGTCAACGTTCGAGGGACGTCGAACGGTGCGGCCCCGTTACCCGCGGGAACCACGACCGTCGTCGTCGTCCGGGCGGGAAGTGCTGCAGGAGCGGGAGTGGTCGCCGGCGGCGTGGTCGTCGCCGCCGGCGTGGAAACCGGCGGCACATCGGCCTTCCTGGATGAACCGCACGCGGCGAGCGCGACGGCGCCGAGAAGGGTCAGGACGGTTGTCATCCGGATCGTCGGCGGCCGCCCGCTCGGACATCCTGCGCGTAGCCCGGCGGTTCCGGGGTACGGGCTCGCACGGAGGGCGGTGGTCCCATGAGTTCGGCGACCGTTGATAGAAGATCTGATTCCATCCGCAGCGACATCCCGGCTCGAATCGACCGCATTCGATGGTCGAGGTTCCACACCCGAATGGTGATCGCGCTGGGAGTCGCCTGGATTCTCGACGGACTCGAAATCACAATCGCCAGCAACGCGGCCTCGCTCATCAGCAAGTCGGAACATCTCGGTTCGGGCTCCGTCTCGTTCTCGGTCGGCACCATCTACCTGCTCGGAGAGGTCTTCGGGGCAATCCTCTTCGGTTACCTGTCCGATTTGTGGGGCCGCCGAAACCTTTTCATGATTACTTTGGGTGTCTACTTGCTGGGTGGGCTGCTCACCGCGTTCACCGCCGGCGACGGAATGCTCTGGGTGATCTACCTCAACTGCACCAGGTTCGTCGCCGGAATGGGAATCGGCGGCGAGTACGCGGCGATCAACTCGGCGATCGACGAACTGATCCCGGCTCGCTACCGCGGCCGGGTCGACATCGCGGTGAACGGAACCTACTGGGCCGGAGCCGTTTTGGCCTCGGTGCTCACGCTCCAGGTGGTCAACCACCTGAGCGCCGGTGAAGCGTGGCGGTTCGCCTTCCTCATCGGCCCTGTCCTCGGTGTGGTGATCCTGTTCGTCCGCAAGAACCTCCCCGAGAGCCCGCGCTGGTTGCTGATGCACGGCAGGGCCGAGGAGGCGGAACGGGCGGTGAAGGAGATCGAGCGACACACCCTGGACACCGGCGGGTCGCTCGACGAAGTGGACCGGGAGAAACTGCTGGAGATCACCCCGTCGAAGCAAATCGGCTTCCTCCCCCTGATCCGGACGCTGTTCACCGAATACCCGTCACGGTCGGTCCTCGGCGCGACGCTGATGATCACCCAGTCATTCCTGTTCAACGCGATCTTCTTCACCTACGCCCTCGTCCTGACGAAGGTCTACGGAGTCAGCGATCACGACACGCCTTACTACTTCATGGCCTTTGCCGGCGGAAACCTGCTGGGCCCGTTGACGATCGGGCGGCTCTTCGACACGATCGGGCGCCGCAAGATGATCGCCGGAACCTACCTGGTCGCGTCGGTTCTGTTGCTCGTCAGCTCGATCATGTTCAAAGCCGGCTCTTTGAACGCCACGACGCAAACCGTCTGGTGGGTGATCATCTTCTTCTTCGCGTCGTCCGGTGCTAGCGCGGCGTACCTCACGGTCAGCGAGATCTTCCCGCTCGAAGTCCGAGCGAAGGCGATCGCCGTGTTCTTCGCCATTGCCCAGTCCTTCGGGGCGTTCGGGCCGTGGCTCTACGGTCAGCTCATCGGCGACGGCGCGGACCACACCAGGCTGTTCTACGGCTACCTGATCGGAGCGGTGGTGATGGCGACCGGGGGCTTGGTGGCGGCGTTGCTCGGAGTCGACGCGGAGCGCCGACCTCTAGAGGACATCGCCGACCCGCTTTCGGCGGCGCGTCGTTCGACGGCGAACCTCGGGGAGACGATCCGCCGCGAGAACCCCGGCGACCTGCGCGGAGCCCCGCCACCTGCGCCATCCTGAGGGGGTGTCCGCCGCGCCCCGCCCCTCCCGGTCGACCGGCGATGTCGAGCGCGTGCGCTCGTTGCGCCGGATGAAGGTGTTCGCCGGCGCGCTGCTGCTGGCGTCGCTCAGCGTCTACCTCGGGACCTTTCAGGTCTCCGGTGGCGGACGAGGAGTGCTCGGCTTCGTTCGAGCGGCGAGCGAAGCGGCGATGGTCGGCGGGCTCGCGGACTGGTTCGCCGTCACCGCCCTGTTCCGTCACCCGCTGGGGATCCCGATCCCGCATACCGCGTTGATCCCTCGCCGGAAGGACGCGATCGGCCGTAGCTTGCAGGCGTTCGTCGGCGAGAACTTCCTGACCGAGGCGACGGTACGTCGACAGCTTGCGACCGCTCGCTTTCCGCAACGGGTCGGGGGCTGGTTGCTCGAAGGTGATCACGCCGAACGCGTCGCGAATGAGGCGGGGCAGGCCGCGGCCGCCGCGGTGCGACTCCTCGACGACGCCGACCTGCAGGCGCTTGCCGGGCAGCTCCTGCGCAAGCGGGTCGAGTCCGGGCGGCTCGCTCCGAAGCTGGCCCGACTGCTCGAACCGATGGTTCAGGGCGGGATCCACCACAGACTCGTCGACGAGTTCGTCCACGCCGTACACGACCAACTGGTTCGGCGCGGCGATTCGATCGTCGAACTCATCCGGGCGCAGGCCCCGCATTGGACCCCGCGGTTCGTCGACCGTTCGGTGGCCAGACGGCTCCACGGCGAACTCGTCAGGATCGCAGCAGAGGTCGACACCGATCCTCGGCATCCGCTGCGACGGCAGCTCGACGAGGCCCTGCAGCGGGTCGTCGAGGATCTTCGCGACGACCCGGCCATGCACAAACGGGTCGAGGAGTTCGTCGGGGCGCTCTTGGCCCGTCCCGAGTTCGGCGAGGTAACGGGCGACCTACTCGCAGCTGGCCGCCGGCTGCTCGTCGACCAGCTCGAGAGGCCCGACACAGACCTTCGTCAGCGAATAGTGCTGGCGTTACGACGGTTCGGTCGCCGGCTGGACGGCGACGAGCAGTTGCACGCACGCGTCGACGCGGCCGCGGGACGTGCCGTGGCCTACGTGCTCGAACACTTCCGGGACGAGCTGACCCGGGTGATCGCAGACACCGTCGAACGGTGGGACGGAACCGAGACGGCCCGGAAGGTCGAGGTCCAGGTCGGTCGGGACCTCCAATACATCAGGGTGAACGGAACCGTCGTCGGCGCGATCGCCGGTCTCGCGATCCACGCCCTGACGTATGCACTGTGAGCCTCCCCGAGCGGACCTGGTCAGGAACTCGGGTACTCGCCGCTCCACCGCTCGAACTGGCGCGCCCCCGCCCGGTCGAAACCGGTCTTCACCGCGGCGAAGACCGCTCCTTGCAACGCTGCGCCGGCAACCACCCTCGACCAGTGAACTCCTCGGGTACGGGCCGCCGGAGGACCGGACTCCTCGTGCGCGACGAGCGCCCAGATCCGGTTCACCGCGGCGGTCGCCACCATCCCGGCGGCGATACCTCCGATCAGACCGACGGGTCGGTAAAGGATGTTCGCCGCCTTGCTCATCGGGTGACCTTTCGAATGAGGAGAAGGGCCGCGAGCACTGCGACACCTGCTCCCGCGAGCACTTCCGGACGTTGCTTCGCGGTCGTGCGTAGATCCCCGACAAGCGATTTGATCCCCCTCGTCGCGCGCGTCTTCACGTCCAACTTTCCCGACAACGCGTCGACGGTCGAGGCCAACTCGACGCGTTGCCGTTCGATGAAGCGGAGGAGACCGTCGCGGTCGGCCGGCAAACCTTCCGGAACCGATGGCCGTGCCGTGGTCATGCGCGATGCCCCTTCGCCGTAGCAAGATCTTTCTTCGCGCTCTCGATCGCCGTCGTCGGGACGGGCGGAGCGCCACGTTTGACGCTCCGAATACCGACACCTGCGAGGATGGCGACGAGTAGGAAGATGCCGCCGGTCACGATGAGCCCCGCCAGCCAGCCGTCGACCACGAGCGCCAGCGCGATGCCGGCGGTGACCAACAGGGCACCCAATCCGTACAACGCGAGAAAGCCGGCCGCGCCGAGCAGCCCGGCGCCCAGGCCCAGGCGCTTTGCCTTCTCGCCCATCTCGAGCTTGGCGAGCGCGACCTCCGCCTTGATCAGCGTGCTGATCTGGTCGGTGAAGCGAAGCAACAGGACGCCCGTCGTGGGATCGGGACGGCCCGTGCTCGACGGATGATCCGGGGCCGCGTCGACCCCCGTGACCACGGATGGCGGTTCGGTCATCGACTCTCCCCCGTCGCGGAAGATGCGGTCGCCGGCGCGGGACCGCGGGGCGCGAGAACCAGAGCGTAGCTACCAAACCCCCGGATCGTCTCCGGGCCGTAGGACGTTGCGGAGGCGGGTGAATTCCGGTCGACGTCCGGTGCGGTGACGACCACCTCGCGGATCGCTCCCGACACCTCGTCGATCTCGACGTCGAGAACCGTACCGAGCCGATTGCCCAAGACGCTCAACACGAGAGCTCCGAGCAGTGAAGTGCCGCTCTTCGTCGCCGCGGACTCCGTGTCTCCGTGCGGCTGGCGAAGGTTGGCTTCGTCGTCGACGATCACCGCCGCGTCCCCGATTCCGGTGACGTGGGCATGGTCGACCAACCGCCGGTGCCGCCCACCCGCGACCC
>Ga0081455_10000433_pt1 | contig 55007 bp, 57 predicted proteins | sample TabmetS3T2R1_FD_70207 | JGI IMG/M metagenome (GOLD analysis project Ga0081455, IMG submission 70207) | Tabebuia heterophylla rhizosphere microbial communities from the University of Puerto Rico - S3T2R1 | ecosystem: Host-associated > Plants > Roots > Rhizosphere ...
CCGCTTGACCGCCCTCCTCGTGACCGACAGATTGATATACTCTCTCGGCACGATCAGCCGGGCCCGTGGGAGGAGCCGATGAAATTCACCTGGTTCAACCTGATGCCGTGGCCGTACCTGCCGGACGATTTCCGCGAGAAGAACCGCTCGGTGTGGGTCGACATCCCGAATACCCTGTACGACCCGAAGAAAGGCCACTTCGTCTACCACCAGTACATGGATCAGCTGGAGTACGCGGAGAGCCTGGGCTTCGACGGTATCGGCTGCAACGAGCACCACCAGAACGGCTACGGGCTCATGCCCTCGCCCAACCTGATCGCGGCCGGCCTGGCCCGCCGCACCTCTCGCGCCGCGATTTGTGTAATCGGCAACTCCATCGCCGGCTACAACCCGCCCATCCGGGTGGCCGAGGAGTTCGCCATGCTCGACGTGATCTCGGGCGGACGGCTGGTGGCCGGCTTCCCGGTCGGGACCCCGATGGACACCAACTTCTGCTACGGCCAGATCCCCGCGCTGACCCGCGACAAGTACAAGGAAGCGCACGACATGATCATGAAGGCGTGGGCGGAGGACGAGCCCTTCGCCTTCGACGGCAAGTACAACCAGCTGCGCTGGGTGAACTGCTGGCCCAAGCCGATCCAGAAGCCGCACCCGCCCATCTACATCCCGGGCGGCGGCTCCATCGAGACGTGGGACTTCTGCCTCGACCACGACTACAACTACTCGTACCTGTCCTTCTACGGCTACCTGCGGGGCAAGTCGCTGCTGGACGGCTACTGGGAGCGGGTGGCCCAGCGCGGCAAGGACGACTCGCCCTACCGCGCCGCCTTCGCCCAGATCATCTGCGTGGCCGACACCGATGCGGAGGCCGAGGAGCTCTACGCCGAGCACTGCCTCTACTTCTTCAACCGATGCCTGCACGTGTTCCCGCCCTTCGCGGACCCGCCCGGCTACCGCACCGTGAACACCATCAAGTACGGCGCGCTCTCCCAGCTGCGGCTCGAGGCCCAGCGGATCATGCAGGGCCTGACCTGGAAGCAGCTGGTGGACGAGCGGTTCATCATCGCGGGCAGCCCGGAGACGGTGCGCCAGCAGCTCGAGGAGTGCATCACCGGCCTGCGCATCGGCCACCTCTTCTGCCTGCTCCACACCGGCAACATGCCGGACTGGAAGACGCGGCACTCCACCAAGCTCTTCGCCGAGCAGGTGATGCCGAAGCTGCGCCATCTGTGGCCCGACTGGAAGCACGACGACCGCTGGTGGGTGCATCCGATGGAGGACCGCCTCCATCCCGAGGAGATGAAGCCGGGCGCCGAGAAGCCGGGACCGCAATGAAGCGCGGGACGCGCATCCGTGGACGAGCCCACGCCATGACGCGCGGGACGCGCATCCGTGGACGAGCCCACGCCATGACGCGCGGGACGCGCATCCGCGGACGAGCCCACGCCATGACGCGCGGGACGCGCATCCGGTCGGGAGTCGACGCAACGAGGCGCGAGCCGGAGTCGGCGTCATGAAGGCGCAGACCGTCGAGACCCGCCGCGGGGCGCGCTGCCGCGTGCTGGAGGCGGGCAGCGGCCCGCCGGTGGTCTTCCTCCACGGCGCGGGCGGCCTGCTCGCCGACAACCCGTTCCTCGACCGGCTCGCCGCGCGCTATCACGTCTTCGCCCCCGAGCTGCCCGGCTACGGCGAGTCCACCGGCGAGGAGCTGCTGGAGGACATGCTGGACTTCACGCTGCACGGCTGGGACGTGGTCTCGGCCCTCGGGCTCACCCGCCCGCATCTGATCGGCCACTCGATGGGGGGGATGATCGCGGCGGAGATGGCCGCCGTCGCCCCACGCGACGTCGACCGGCTGGTGCTGGTCGCCGCCGCCGGCCTCTGGATCGACGCGCACCCGATCCCGGACATCTTCGCCCTGCTGCCCGGCCAGCTCGTGGAGCTCTTGTTCCAGGATCCCGACAAGGGCCAGACCCTGCTCACCGGCGGGGTGGACTTCTCGGACATGGAGGCCTTCAAGGCCTTCTACCTGGGCCAGCAGCGTCGGCTCGCGATGGCCGGCAAGATCCTGTTCCCGATCCCGAACCGCCGCGTCTCGAAGCGCCTCTACCGGGTCACCGCCCCCACGCTGGTGCTCTGGGGCGCGGCCGACCGGCTGATCGTCCCCGCGTACGCCCGCGAGTGGGGCCGGCTCATTCCCGGCGCCACCGTCGAGATGGTCCCGGACGGAGGACACATGCTGCCCTACGAGCAGCCGGAGGCCTTCGTCGCCGCCGTCTCCCGCTTCCTCGACCAGACCGCCCGATGAGCGAGGGCTCGGGCGAGGGCTGGATCGGGCGACCGCTCAAGCGACGCGAGGACCACCGGCTCCTGACCGGCGCCGGCGCGTACGTGGACGACATGACGCCGCCGGGGTGTCTGCACGTGGCCCTGCTGCGCTCGCCGCACGCCCACGCGCGCATCGCGCGCCTCGACGTCGAGGCCGCGCGGCGGGCGCCGGGCGTCAGGCTCGTGGCGACCGGCAAGGACGTAGCGTCGCTCGGGCCGATGCCGGTGAACCGGCTGATGCCGGAGATGCGCGTGCCGCCGCATCCCATCCTGGCCGAGACCCACGTGCACGCCACCGGCGTCCCGGTGGCCGCGGTGGTGGCCGACGACGTGTACACGGCCCACGACGCCCTCGATCTCATCGACGTGGACTACGAGCCGCTCCCCGCGCTGCCCGAGCCGGGGCCGGCGCTGGCGCCGGATGCCCCGCGGCTCTTCCCCGAGGTCGCGGGCAATCGCGCCCTCACCCGCACGCTCCGCGAGGGCGACGCGGCCGCCGCCTTCCGCTCCGCCGCGCACGTGGCGACCCTCATCGTGGCTCAGGCGCGCGTGTCGGCGGTGGCGATGGAGCCGCGCGCGGTGCTCGCCAGCTGGGACCGGTTCGCCGAGGAGCTGTCGATGTGGGTCTCCTGCCAGGCCCCGTTCCGCATCCGGGCCGAGGTGGCGCGGCTGCTCGACCTGCCGGAGAGCCGGGTGCGGGTGATCGCGCCCGACGTGGGCGGCGGCTTCGGGGTGAAGACCGGCCCCTATCGCGAGGACGTGCTGCTGGCCTGGCTCACCCGGCAGCTCGGCCGGCCGGTGAAGTGGGTGGCGCTGCGCCGCGAGGACCAGCTCACCACCAACCAGGCGCGCGGCTCGGTCTGCGAGGGTGCCCTGGCGCTGGACGCCGACGGCCGCATCACCGGGCTGCGCGCCACGATCGCCTCGCCGCTCGGGGCCTCGCTCATGAACGCCGCCGCCGGCTCGCCGTGGAACCACGCGCGGCTCCTGCCCGGCGCCTACGTGATCCCGTCGTGCGACATCACGGTGTCGGGCGCGGTCACCACCACCGCGCCGGTGGCCGCCTATCGCGGCGCGGGCCGGCCGGAGGCGTGCTTCTTCATCGAGCGGCTGATGGACGTGGCGGCGCGCGCGCTCGGGATGGACCCGGCGGAGCTGCGACGCCGCAACTTGATCCCCGCGGATCGCTTCCCGTTCCGCACCGTCACCGGCCAGATCTACGACTCCGGCGACTACCCGCAGGCCCTCGAGCGCGCGCTGCAGGCCGCCGACTACGCCGGACTGCGCCGGCAGCAGGCCGAGCGCCGGGCGCGCGGCGAGATCGTCGGCGTCGGCGTCACCTCCTACGTGGAGCCGTGCGCGCTCGGCTGGGAGAGCGGCGCGATCCGCGTGGAGCGCTCCGGCAAGGTCACCGCGATCACCGGCTCGAGCGCCCACGGCCAGGGGCACGAGACCACGTTCGCGCAGGTGGTGGCCGACCATCTGGGGCTCACCCCGGACGACGTGACGGTGCTCCACGGCGACACGCGCTCGGGACCGGAGGGCTTCGGCACCTTCGGCAGCCGCAGCGTGGCCCTGGGTGGCGGCGCCCTCGCACGCGTGTCGGTGGAGGTGCGCGACAAGGGCCGCCGCATCGCGGCGCGCCTCCTCGAGGCGGCGGTCGAGGACGTCGTCGCGGCGAGCGGCGGCTTTCACGTGGCCGGCGTGCCCGGCAAGCGCGTGACGTGGAAGGAGGTGGCCACCGCGGCCTACGCGGGCGGCCACGCGCTGCCGGCGGGCGACACCCCGGGTCTCGAGGCCACCACCTACTTCCAGGCCGAGACCGAATGCTGGAGCTTCGGCGCGGTGGTCTGCGTGGTGGCGGTAGACCCGGAGACCGGCCGGCTCGTGATCGAGCGCCTGGTGTGGGTGGACGACGCGGGCACGATCATCAATCCCCTGCTCGCCGAGGGCCAGCTGCACGGCTCGCTGGCCCAGGGGCTCGGCCAGGCCCTGATGGAGGCGGTGGTCTACGACGCGGACGGGCAGTGCCTGACCAGCACGTTGATGGACTACGCGATTCCCCGCGCCGACGACATGCCGGCGGTGCTCATCGAGAAGATGCACACCCCGTCGCCGCGCAACCCGCTCGGCGCCAAGGGCCTGGGCGAGGCCGGCTGCATCGCGATGCCGCCGGCGATGGTCAATGCAGCGGTGGATGCGCTGGCCCCGCTCGGCATCACGCACCTGGACATGCCGCTCACCGCCACGCGCCTGCGGGCGGCGCTCACGAAACAGCGCCAGCGGACCGACGGCTGAAGGCGCCGGTCACGCCCCGCGCCTCGGGGCCGCGCGGGGCGGGGACGTCACCGCCGCCGACCGCGCGCCGGCCACCAGCAGACGCATCGCCTCGCGCTGGATGACGCGGAAGTCGGGCTTGTCGGGGAGCTTGCCGGCCAGGTGCAGCACCACCAGGCCGTGCAGGGTCGCCCAGAACACGTAGCCCAGCAGCTGCGGGTCGCCCGAGAAGATGCCCGCCTTCACCAGCGCCTCCGGCCCGGCGCTCATCAGCTGTCGCGCCCGGCTGCTGGCCCGAACCAGCTCCGGATAGCGCTCGGGATGCGGCTGGGCCATGTCGAACATCAACCGGTACGCCTCGGGGTCGTCGAGCGCGAAGCGCACGTAGGCCTCGCCCACCGCCTGACCGCCCGCGCGCAGGTCGCCGCGCGCCTGCCGCGCCGCCGCCTCGAGTGCCCGGGCGAAGCGGTCGAACGCGGCGGTGCGCACCGCCGCGAGGATCTCCTCCTTGTTCCGGAAGTAGCGATACGGGGTCATCGGGCTGCAGCCGAGCTCCTCGGCGAGCTGGCGCATGCTGACTCCGTCCAGGCCCTGCCGGGCGAAGCGCTTCTGGGCCACCGCGCAGAGCCGCGCCCGGAACGCCTCGACCTGGGCCCGCGAGAGATTGCGGGGCACGGCTCAGACGCCGAGGGGCTGCGCGCGGGGGAATCGGCGCACGTACCGAAAGAACCGCGCCAGGTGTCGGTCGGAGGCCACCAGCACGCCCGGGCGGAAGCGGATCGTGTCCAGCACCGGTGCGTCCTCCGCGATGAGCTGCCGCACCAGCCGGCCCACCGACTCGAGCTTCTCGGTCCGGGCCTCGCGGCCGCGTCCGCCGTCCCGTACCCCGTAGGCGTAGAAGCCCCTGGTGCGGCCGTGGGCGATCGGCGCACCGCTGAACAGCATGAACATGTCCTCGTCGCCGAAGGCCAGGTGCTGCGAGAACGTGTTCACACCGGTGATGAGGCCTTCCTGCACGAAGGCGGACGACTCGATGCGGTACCCGATGTGGCGCTCGCCCACCCGGACCGCGTCCGGGTCCACCGCGGGCAGGCCGTGCAGCGTGCGCAGGTGCTGGAAGTCGACACCGTTGGAAGTGCCCACCCAGGGATCGACGTCGCGGACGCCACGGAAGTGGGTCTCGACGACCAGCTGGCCTTCCTCGACGCCGGGGATGCGGGGCGGGCCGAAGTCGGGCGTCGAGCCGTTGAAGATCCAGATCAGGCCCCAGGCCTCCGCGCTGGGGTAGGTGGGCACGCGCGCCGCGGGCGGGATCCGGTCGCCGGCCGGGATGTCCACGCAGCGGCCCGTGCAGTCGAATCGCCAGTGGTGGTAGGCGCAGCGGATCTGCCCGTCGATCACCTGACCCACCGACAGGTCGGCGCCCAGGTGCGGGCAGTAGGCGCCCTGAACCACCGCCCGGCCGGCCGCGTCCCGGTAGCACACGACCCGCGTGCCCAGGACATCGCATCCGATCGCGCGGCCGGGAGCGAGCTCGCGCGTCAGGACCAGGGGGAACCACGACCGGTGAAAGCCTCTCGCGGTCCCGTCCATCCGGCGCCTCGCGCGGTTCATGCCGGGCGGGTCTCATCGCTCATGGCTGGACACTGTATATTTACAACGTACGACAGTCAAGCAGCTCCCGGCGCGGGCGCGTACGACCAAGGTCCCATGGGCATCGCCGACCCGGCCCCCCTAGTATGTGCCCACGCGATCAGCCATTCGCTCGAGGAGGAACGCGGTATGCGCACGACGACCAGTCGACTCTTGATGCTGCTCCTGCCCTGCGCGGCGATGCTGCTGCTGGCTCTCGCCTGGTCCGAGCCGGCGGGGGCCCAGCAGAACACCTTCTCGGTGGATTTCCCGAAGAAGGCCGGCGTGCCGAACTCCTGTATGACCCAGGAGAAGGCCAACAATGGGGGCACCTATCTTCGCTGCAAGATCGTCCTGCCGAGCGGAGTCCCGTCGAACCTGTTCGTCCGCGCCGTGTTCTTCGAATGTCGGCCGGGCGGCAGCGCGGCCTGCATGGCGACCCAGGAGTGCCCGGGCAGCGGGGCGATCTGTGATCGCCATCCGAATCCGGTCGTCCCGGTCGACTTCAACATTGCCAAGCCCGGGCTCCGCACCGTCGATTGGTGGGGATGGACGAGCGACACCGGAGATGCGACGCTCCACTTCGACGTCTCGGTCGGCCCGTGATCGCACCCGCGAGCGGCACCGTCATGCTTAGGGGCTCTTCGTTGATCGAGCCGGGGCAGCTCCCGGTCCGGTGGAAGCCGCTGCTCACCCTCGGCATCGTCCTGATCGTGTTCGGCACCCTCGCCCTCGTGGCCTCGTTCGTGACCACGCTGGTATCCGTGCTCTCCTTCGGCTGGCTGCTGCTGGTGACCGGCGCGATGGAGACGGTCTATGCCTTCAGGAAGGCGCGCTGGACGGGGACGATCCTCCACGTGGTGAACGGCGCGCTGTCGGTGGTGGCCGGCTTTCTCCTGCTCATGAACCCGGCCGCCGGCGCCGTCGTGCTGACCCTGCTCATGGCCATGTTCTTCCTGATCGGCGGCCTCTTCCGGATCGTGGTCTCGCTGGTGAGCGATCTGCCGCACCGGGGCTGGGTCTTGCTGAGTGGCGCCGTCACCCTCGTGCTCGGGATCTTCATCTGGCGCCAGCTGCCCGGGGCCGCGGTCTGGCTCATCGGCACCTTCGTGGGGGTCGACCTGATCATGATCGGCTGGTCGTGGACCATGGCGGCGCTGGCCGCCCGCAAGCGCCAGTGAGAGCCATCGACGTCCACGCCCATCTGGTGCCGCGGTCGGCCTGGCGCGCGGCCGAGGCCGGGCGCGACTGGCACGGCTACCGCTACGAGGCGGGCGAGGGCGTGGGCACCTTCGTGGGCGGCGGGCGGCGCATCGCCTTCACCTCGCCCAAGGTGCGCCTCACGCCGGAAGAGCGCCTCGCCGACATGGACGCCCAGGGCGTGGACGTGCAGGTGGTGTCGATCCACACCCCGTTCTTCGGCTACCACCTCGACAGCGCCCAGGGCCTGGCCCTGGCCCGCGAGGTCAACGACGAGATCGCCGCGATGACTCGGCAGTGGCCGCAGCGCTTCGCCGGGCTCGCCACCCTGCCGGTGGCCGACGTCAAGGTGGCCATCGGGGAGCTGGAGCGCGCGGTGACCGTCCTCGGCCTCAAGGGGGCCGAGCTCGACACGGTGGTGAACGGGGAGAACTGGGACGAGCCCCGGTTCCTGCCATTCTTCAAGGCCGCCGAGGCGATGGGCGCGGTGCTCTTCTTCCATCCGCAGCCGCAGCACAACTTCATGGTGGAGCGGGCGGGCCGGTACGGTCTCTTCAACAGCCTGGGCGTCATCGTCGAGGACGCGATCGTCGTCGCGATCCTGATCCTGGGCGGCATCCTGGAGGCGTGTCCGTCGCTCAAGGCCTGCATCGCCCACGGCGGCGGCCCGGCCTGCCACGCGATGGGGCGCCTGGACCGGGGCTGGCAGAACATCCCGGCCGAGCGCCGGAGCATTCCCCACGCCCCGAGCCACTACCAGCGCCGCCTCTTCTACGACACCGTCGTCGGCAACGAGCAAACCCTGCGCTTCCTCATCGACGAGGTGGGCATCGACCGGGTGGTGATGGGCAGCGACTGGCCCTTCGTGCCGTGGCACCCGTCCCCGGTCGCCTGGGTCAAGGGGCTGAAGCGCCTCAGTCAGGAGGAAAAGGAGCGGATCCTCTGGCGCAACCTGGAGGCGCTGCTCGGGCTCTCGCCGAGCGCTACTTGAACGCGCCCGCGCCGTCCAGCTCCATCAGGGCCTGCGCGCCGGTGCTGAAGGTTGGCCCGCCGCCGGGCACCGCGGCGGACTGGATGGCCTCCAGCAGCTCGCGCTTCGTGGCTCCGTGCTCGATGGCCCGCCGCATGTGGGCGATCACGCCTTCCTTCCGGCCGCGGAAGGCGAGGATGCCGATGATGACCATCTCGCGATGCTTGACCGACAGCTCCTTGCCCTCGCCGATCGACAGCGCGCTCAGCGGCTGCCGCGCCTTCACGTACTCGGGATCTTCCTTCGCCACCCAGTCCCAGAAGGGATAGCCGTAGGGGTTCCTGGTCCCGCCGGCGGCAGGGGCAGCCTTCGCGGTCTGGCGGCGTGTGGGCATCACGAATCTCCTTGGATGCGGGTCAATGGGGGCTCAGGCGGCCAGGCCGAGGGCGCGGCCGGCGGCGGCCTCGAAGCGCTCCAGGGCCGCGGCGTCCATCGTGGCCCTCAACGAGGGGTCGGCGGCTTCATGCCCGCGAGGCGCTCGATGATCGTGAACACCACGCTGGTGTCCTGCTCGCCCAGGCCGGCGGCCAGCGCGGCCTGCTGGTAGTGCTGGGCCAGGTTGGAGAAGGTCACCGGGACGTTCAGCTCCTTGGCGATCGTGTGGAACGTCTCCAGGTCCTTGTTCATCAGGGCGACCTTGAAGCCCGGATCGAAGTTGCGCGGGATGAGGGCGCGCGGGATGCGCTCCAGCGCCTTGCTGCCGCCGCTGCTGGCCTTGACCACCTCGTAGATCGTCATCGGGTCGAGCCCGGCCTTCACGCCCAGGATGAAGCCCTCCATCATGGTGGCGCTGTTGACGCACGCCATCATGTTGTTGATCGCCTTCACGGTGTTGCCGGCCCCTGCCGGCCCCACGTGGAAGATGTTCGGGCCCATGGCCCGCAGCACCGGCTCGGCCCGCTTGAGCGCGGCCGCGTCGCCGCCCACCATGATGGCCAGCGTGGCCGCCGCGGCGCCGGTCACGCCGCCGCTGACCGGCGCCTCCAGGAAGTGCACCCCGCGCTTGCGGGCCTCGGGCTCGATCTTCCGCGGCGTCGAGGGCAGCACGCTGCTCAGATCGATCAGGATGGTGCCGGGCTTGGCCCGCTCCACCAGGCCGCCGGGTTGAAGGTACGCGGCCTCGACGTCCGGGGAGGCGGGCAGCGAGGTGAGCACCACGTCGGAGGACTCCACCACCTCCTGGGCGGAGGCGGCGCGTCTGGCCCCGGCCTGGACCAGGTTCTCCATGGCCTTCGGGTTCATGTCGTAGACCGTCATGGGGAAGCCGGCCTTCAGCACGTTGCCTGCCATCGGATTGCCCATGTTCCCCACCCCGATGAAGCCGACCGAGAGAGCCATCGCGTGCCTCCTTGGGCGAGACCGCCGTCGTGAGCCGGGATCGAATCGAACGCGCCGAGCATAAACCTCCACGCCGGACGGATCAACGTGCGCTAGACTCCGATCTGGTGCTACGCGAGTTCGCTCTCAACGCGGTCGGGACCGTCTCCATCGAGGAGACGTCGTCGAAGAACCTGCTCAAGCTCTCGACCCGTACCTACTGGCAGCGCGTGTGGCCCGCCGGCCTCGGGCTGGCCGCCTACGTCATCGAGCACTTCGGCCCGGATGGCCTGCGGGGCCGGCGCGTGCTCGATCTCGGCTGCGGCGTCGGCCTCATCGGCATCGTGTGCGGGCGCCTCGGCGCCGACGTGACCTTCCTCGACCGCGAGGCGGGCGCGCTGGCCGCGGCGCGGCGCAACTGCCGCCGCAACGGGATCGGTCCGGCCCAGACCATCGGAGGAGACTGGAACCACGGCGGCAACCGGCTCCCGCCGGACACCTACGATCTGGTGGTCGGCGGCGACGTGGTCTACGACGATGTGGAGTGGCCCGGGATCGGCACCGGCCTCATGCGCACGCTGCGCCCGGAGGGGAGCGCGCTGCTGGCCGACCCCGGCTGGGTGGACGACGACAAGCTACGCGCCGCGTTCCGAAGAACCGGGTTCGCGGTCAGCCGCACCATGCTGCCCGTGCTCTGGCCGCCCTGGCGCACCACGCATCAGCAGAAGAAGGCCATCAACATCTACTGTCTCCGCCGCGCCGCCCGCCCCGCGTCCCCGTAGCGCCTCCTCGCGATCGATCCGCACCGCCCCGTAGTGATGCGCACGTCTCGGCCGGCCCCGAGCGCGTCTGAACGATCGCCGTTCGAGCGCGGGCTTGCCCGCGCCATCTCGGGGGAGGCTCGGAGGAGGCCGTCGATGCCCCCTCCGACTACACCACGCCGCGGGCCGAGAGATCCGCGATCTGGTCCTTGGTGTAGCCGAGCCCGGTCAGGATCTCCTCGTTGTCCTGGCCCAGCTCGGGTGCGGGCCCACGAATGGGCAGGCGCCGCTCGCCGTGCGAGACCGGGTGCCCGAGGATCGTGAGGTCGCCGAGCACCGGCGAGTGCACCGGCTGCGCCATCTGCAGGTGCTTCACCTGGGGATCGGCGAAGGCCTCGTCGACACGGTAGATGGGCCCGCACGGCACGCCCGCCTCGTTCAGCCGGCGGATCCACGTGGCGCTGTCCTTCTGCCGGGTCACCGGCATCAGCTCGTCCATCAATTCATCCCGGTTCGCCGAGCGCGCTTTCGCGGTGGCGAAGCGCGGGTCGGTGCGCAGGTCCGGGCGCTCGATGGCGTGGCAGAGCCGCTCGTAGATCTCGTCGCCCGCCGCCGCGATGTTGACGTGGCCGTCCTTGGTCTCGAACACGCCGGTGGGGATGCCGGTGGGATGGTTGTTGCCGGCCTGCGGCGGCACTTCGCCGCTCATCAGCCAGCGCGAGGCCTGGAAGTCCAGCATGGAGAGCATCGCCTCCAGCAGCGAGGTGTGCACCCACTGGCCGCGCCCGGTGCGCTCGCGCTCGATGAGCGCGACCAGGATGCCCTGCGCGAGCAGGATGCCCGAGCACAGATCGGCGATCGGGATGCCCACCCGCACCGGCCCCTGCCCGGGCAGGCCGGTGATCGACATGAGCCCGCCCATGCCCTGGGCGATCTGGTCGACGCCGGGCCGATCGCGATAGGGCCCGCTCTGCCCGAAGCCGGAGATGCTGCCGTAGATCAGGCGCGGGTTGATCTCCCGCAGGCTCTCGTAGTCGATGCCGAGGCGGCGCTTGACGTCGGGTCGGTAGTTCTCGACGAGCACGTCGGCGCCGCGCGCGAGCTGCTTGAAGATGGTGACGCCTTCGGGGTCGCGCAGGTTCAGCGTCATCGCCTGCTTGCCGCGGTGGAGGTTCTGGAAGTCGAACCCGTGACGGTTGCCGCCCATGCCGTCGCCGGAGCGCCCGCCCGGCATCTCGATCTTGATGGCGCGCGCGCCCCAGTCCACGAGCTGGCGCACGCAGGTGGGACCGGCGCGCGCCCGGGTGAGGTCGAGCACCGTGTAACGCGAGAGCGGCAGCGCGGCGTTGGGGGCCATGCGGGTCTCCTCCCGGCCGGAATCTAGCACGCCCGCGGCGCGATCGGCTAGGATGCCTCCCCGGGAGGGCTCTGCCATGCTCGATCTGTTCAAAGTGCCCGAGAAGGATCAGGTGCTGGTCACCGAGGCTGCGCTGCGTCGGACCGTCACCCAGGTCTTCGAGAAGCTCGGCGTGACGAAGGAGGACGCGGCCGACGCCGCCGACGTGCTCACCATGACCGACCTGCGCGGCGTGGAGACGCACGGGGTGTCCAACATGCTGCGCGCGTACGTGCGCGACTACCAGGCCGGCAAGCTGGATCCGCGGCCGGGCTTCACGATCGAGCGCGAGTCGCCCGGCACCGCGGTGATCGACGCGGGCCAGCGGCTCGGCATCATCGTGGGCCCGAAGGCGATGCGCCTGGCCATGGACAAGGCGCGCCGGGTCGGGGTGGGCGTGGTGACCGTGCACAACGCGGGGCACTTCGGCGCGATCGGGCACTTCGCGATGCAGGCCGCGATGGCCGACATGGTGGGCGTCTGCTTCACCGCGGCGGGCCTGCACGTGGTGCCGACCTTCGGCTCGAAGCCGCTGCTGGGCACCAACCCGATCGCGCTCGCCGCCCCCGCCCGCCGCGAGGCGCCGCTGCTCTTCGACGCGGCCACCTCCGCGATCGCCGGCAACAAGATCCGCCTCGCCATGCGAGTGGGCTCGCCACTGCTGCCCGGGTGGGTCACCGACCGGGACGGCAGCCCCATCATGGAGGAGAAGCCCATCTTCAATCGCGAAGACGTCTACCAGGCGCCGCTCGGCGGCACGCGCGAGCAGGGCTCGCACAAGGGCTACGGCTTCGCCCTCATGGCCGAGGTCATGTCGACGCTGCTGGCGGGCACGCTGCCGACCATGCTGGCCCCGGGCAACGGGTCGAAGAACCAGTTCGCGGCCTACCACATCGAGTCGTTCACCGACCTCGAGCGCTTCAAGGACACGATGGACGAGATGCTGCGGACCCTGCGCAGCTCCCCGCCCGCCCCGGACCAGGAGCGCGTGTACTACCCGGGCCTGCTCGAGGCCGAGGAGCTCTTGCACCGGCGCGCCCACGGCATCCCGCTCCACCGCGAGGTCATCGACTGGTTCGGCGAGTGCACCGGGCTGATGGGGCTGCCGCCGCTGGCCGTCGGCTGAGCCGCCTGCCCACCACCCCTCACCCTGCCCTCTCCCCAGAGGGGAGAGGGACCGCGCGGCCTGCCCTCTGCGCTGAGGGGGAGAGAGATTCCCGGCGAGGGCAACGCGCGGCCGACCCTCTCCCCTCCGGGGAGAGGGCAGGGTGAGGGGCCCGTTTCACGGTGCGCGCCGGCCGGGGTCTCATGAGGCGTCCTTCCAAGGAGAAGACGCTCATGGCTTCCATCCGCAAGGAGATCTCGGTCGACGCCTCGGCCGCGTACGTGTGGGACGCGGTGCGCGACGTCGGCGCGGTGCACGAGCGGCTCGGCCCCGGCTTCCTGCTCGACGCCCGGATGGACGGCGACGCGCATCGTGACGTTCGCCAACGGCATGGTGGTGCGCGAGCCGATCGTCGACATCGACGACGCCGCCCGCCGCCTGGTCTACTCCGCGGTGGGCGGGATGTCCACGCACTACAACGCCTCGATGCAGGTCTTCTCCGAGGGCGACGGCCGATGCCGCCTCGTGTGGATCATCGACCTCCTGCCCCACGCGCTGGCTCTGACGGTGAGCGCGCTGGTCGAGCAGGCCACCGACGTCATGAAGAAGACGCTCGAGGCCTAGCGCGTCGGCGGCCTACGGCTCCTGGCTATCTCGCCGGCGCCGCCGCCACCGCGCGAGTGCGAGTCCACCGGCGGTGGTGCCGAAGAGCAGAAGCGTGGCCGGCTCCGGGACGGGCGCGAGATCGGCATTGACGTTCACGTTGACGGACACGGAGCCCTCGTTGTCACTGGTGCCGGTGACGAAACCATCGTTGATCCCGAGCCAGAGCGTGCCCGTTTTCCCGGTTACACTCGCCGGCCCGGCTCCGATCGCGAAGAGTCCCGCGTCGTCCTGATTGATTGCTCTCGGCTCCGCGTTCAGGTCGGGCACACTCCCGATGAACCCGATCAGCTGGCCATGCTGTCCGTTCTGGATCCATTCATCGAACTCGACCCCGGGCACGAAGACGCCTTCGGGTCCGAACAAAGACCCCTGATACGTCCAGTCCCCGGTTGCGCCGGTGAAGCTGACCGTGTCGGTCGTCAGTACCAAGACGCCGGTGTTCGTCCAGAGAGGACTGGCCGGCACTCCGATTGTGGCCGCGAACGCTTGAGTGAACGGAACCAGAGCCAGCAAGAGCACCAGGAGTAGTCTCATACGCTTCGGACCTCGGTCGGGCCGCCACGCGGACCCGTTGAATCACTACAGGGTCCGGTGAGTATATCGGTCTCGCTCGCTCACGCAATCAGTAAAAGATCGATCTGGACTGTCACAACGCATCGCGCTGGCGCGGCCATGGTGCAAACATTGCGCGGGCCCTACACCCGGCGCGCGAGCTCGGGGTAGTCGCGCACCACGCCGTCAGGATCCATGTCGAGCTCGGCGATGAAGCCCGAGTCGAGCGAGCGGAAGCGCCAGCGCGACCCGTCGTCGCCGCGCTCGAGCAGCGTGTACTCCTGTGGCGCGACCCGCACGCGCAGCTCCGGCAGGAGCACCCAGGCCATGCGGAGCGCGACCGGCCGGCCCACTGTCAGCTCGGGCAGGCGTCGCACCGGCAGCGTGTTGGTGAACGGCGACGGGAAGATGTCGACGTCCACGCAGCCGTCCAGCGGCAGGGCCACGCCGGTGGTCGCGTCGCTCCAGCGGCCGCGTGCGTCCACGCGCAGATCGAGCGCCGCCGACGGCTCGTCCAGCCGCTCGATCAGCGCCCGCCGCGTCGTCCAGGCGGAGTCGCACTCCAGGCGGTAGCGCGCGCGGTACGGCCGTCCGGCCGCGTCCACCGCGACGATCAGGCTGTCCGCCCGCACGCCGTCCGGCGCCATCTCCAGGCGCAGATGCTCGAAGCCTCGGCCGTCCCAGGCCGCCCACAGCACGTCGCGCGTCGCCATCGTGCGCATCATGGCATATGATGGCCGACGTCACGCCATGACCATCGAGCTCCTCTACGGCCGCGGCACGGTGTCCGTCGCGCCTCCGCCCGGCTGCGTGCCCACCGTGATCGCCAAGCACGTGATGCCGGTGCTGCCCGACCCGGCCGCGTCGGTCGCGCGGGCGCTCGCCGAGCCGGTCGGCGAGCCCGCGCTCCACACGCTGGCGCGCGGCAAGCGGTCGGCGTGCATCCTGATCTGCGACATCACCCGCCCGGTGCCGAACGGGCTCTTCCTCGGCCCGCTGATCCGCGCGTTGCTCGACGCGGGGGTCCCCCGCGCCGGCATCACGGTGCTGGTCGCGACGGGCCTGCACCGGGCCAACGAGGGCGCGGAGCTCGGCGAGCTGGTGGGCGACCCGTGGGTGCTCGACACGGTGTCGGTGGTCAACCACGACGCGACGGTCGACCGCGATCACGTCCTGCTCGGCCGCACCCCGGCGCGCGGCACGGTGGTGCGGCTGGACCGCCGGCTGGTGGCCGCCGATTTGAAGATCGCCACCGGCCTGGTGGAACCGCACTTCATGGCCGGCTGGTCCGGCGGCCGCAAGGTCATCGCACCTGGCGTGGCCCACGCCGAGACCATCACCACGTTCCACAACGCGGCGTTCATGGCGCACCCGAAAGCGGTCAACTGCGTGCTCGAGGGCAATCCGCTGCACGAGGAGCAGCTGGCCATCGTCTCGATGCTGGGCGGGGCGCTCGCGCTCAACACCGTGATCGACGACCGCCGCCGGCTCGCGTTCGTGAACTTCGGCGAGGTGGTGGCGAGCCACCTGGACGCGGTGGCGTTCGCGCAGCGATACGCGCAGGTGGCGGTGGGCCGGCGCTTTCACACCGTGGTCACCAGCGCCGCCGGCTACCCGCTCGACAAGACGTACTACCAGACCGTCAAGGGCATGGTGGGCCCGCTCGACATCCTGGAGCCCGGCGGTGATCTCATCGTCGCGTCCGCGTGCTCCGAGGGCATGGGCTCCAAGCCCTATGTGGAGGCGCAGCGCCGTCTCGTGGATCTCGGGCCCGACGGCTTCGCCTCCAGCATCGCCCGGAAGACCCACGCCGACATCGACGAGTGGCAGACGCAGATGCAGCTTCGGCCCATGCGGGTCGGCCGCGTGCGGCTCTACACCGACGGGCTCGATTCGATCGCGACTGGCCTCACCGGCGTCGAGCGCGTCAGCGACCTGGCGGAAGCGGTGGCCCAGAGCATGGCGCGCCATCGCGACCCGCACGTGGCGTTCGTGCCCGAGGGCCCGTACGTGGTGCCGGTGCACCAGGAGGCGTGATGCTCGACGCGGTGGTGGTGGGCGCGGGATTCGCGGGAATGTACATGCTCCACCGGCTGCGGGGACTCGGGCTGTCGGTGCGGGTCTTCGAAGCGGGCGACGGCGTGGGCGGTACGTGGTACTGGAACCGCTACCCCGGCGCGCGCTGCGACGTCGAGAGCATGGACTACTCGTACTCGTTCTCGGAGGAGCTGCAGCAGGAGTGGCGGTGGACCGAGCGCTACTCGGCCCAGCCGGAGATCTTGAAGTACGCCAACCACGTGGCCGATCGTTTCGACCTGCGGCGCGACATCCAATTCGGCACCCGCGTGACCGCGGCGGTCTTCGACGAGGCGGCCTCGCGCTGGACCATCGAGACCGACCGCGGCGACCGGGTGACCGCGCGCTGCTGCATCATGGCCACCGGCTGCCTCTCCGACGCGCAGATCCCCGACTTCCAGGGGTTCGCCTCCTTCGAGGGCCGGTGGTATCACACCGGCCGCTGGCCGCACGAGGGCGTCGACTTCAGCGGCCGGCGGGTCGGGGTCATCGGGACCGGCTCCTCCGCGATCCAATCCATCCCCCTGATCGCGAAGCAGGCGGCGCAGCTCTACGTGTTCCAGCGCACGCCGAACTTCAGCATGCCCGCGCACAACACTCCGCTCGATCCGGAATACGAGCGCCGGGTCAAGGCCGACTACGCCGAGTTCCGACGCCAGGCGCGCGAGTCGCGGGTGGGCTTCGTGACCGAGCGCAGCGGCGACTCCGCGCTGGCGGTGCCGGCGGGGGAGCGCGAGCGCGAGTACGAAAAGCGCTGGAGCCGGGGCGGGCTCGGCTTCTCGGCCGCCTACACCGACCTGCTCACCAGCCAGGACGCGAACGACACCGCGGCCGACTTCTTCCGCGCCAAGATCCGCGCCATCGTGCGTGATCCGGCGGTGGCCGATCTGCTCTGCCCGAAGAGCTACCCGCTCGGCACCAAGCGGCTCTGCGTGGACACCGACTACTACGCCACGTTCAACCGGGACACCGTGACGCTGGTGGACGTCAAGACACACCCGATCGAGGCGATCACTCCCAAAGGTGTGAAGACCGGCGGCGTCGAGTACGCGGTGGACGATCTGGTCTTCGCCACCGGCTTCGACGCGATGACCGGCGCCCTGCTCGACGTCGACATCCGCGGGCGCGGCGGCTGCCGCCTCGTCGACGAATGGGCCGGGGGCCCCCGCACTTATCTAGGGCTGGCCGTGGCCGGCTTCCCGAATCTCTTCACCATCACCGGCCCCGGCAGCCCCTCGGTCCTGAGCAACATGATCGTGTCGATCGAGCAGCACGTGGATTGGATCGCCGACTGCGTGGCCTCCCTGCGCGAGCGTGGTCTCGCCACCATCGAGGCGACGCCCGAAGCGCAGGAGGCCTGGGTCCGGCACGTCAACGACGTGGGCCACATGACGCTCTACCCGCGCGCGCCGTCCTGGTACATGGGCGCCAACATCCCGGGCAAGCCGCGCGTGTTCATGCCCTATATCGGCGGCGTCGGCCTCTACCGCCAGAAGTGCGACGAGATCGCCGCGAACGGCTACGAAGGCTTCACGCTGCGCGCCTGAGTCGATGAATTTCGCAGGCGGCTCAAAAAGGTCCAGATGCGAGGCGGCGCCCGAAGGCCGGGCGCGAGGCGCCGCGCGCTTCATCTTGTCCCACGGTCAACGTGCCGCACGGCGTGTTGAGGCTGAACAGTGAGCGCCCCGACCGAGGGCGCCGCACTCCCGCAGATGGGGCTTTTTCAGCCGCCTGCGGCCGCCGAGGTGGCGGCGCGCCAGATGCGGCGAGCGTCCCGGTCGATGTTGAGGGCGACGATCGCGGCGGCCAGCAGGAGACCGCAGGCCAGCACGTAGGCCAGGCCGTAGCCGCCGTTGGCCTCGAACAGCGCCCCGGCCAGCCAGGAGCCGAGGGCCGAGCCGGTCTGGTGCACCAGGAAGATCAGGCCGAAGATCGAGCTGACCGAGAAGCGCCCGTAGATGTCGGCGGTGAGCGCGGAGGTCATCGAGCCGGTGCCGGCCAGGGTGATGCCCCCGAGCATCGCCACCACCATCAGCGCGGTCGGGTTGTCGCGGATCAGGAAGAGCCCGGTGAAGATCGCGATACGGCCGGCGTAGATGCCCGCGAGCACCGGCCGGCGGCCGAAACGGTCGGACAGCGCGCCCAGCATGACGGTGAACACGATGCTCGAGCCACCCAGCACGCCCAGGGCCCACGAGGCGACCATCGGCGTGTAGCCGTGATCGGTCAGCATCGGGATCCCGTGCGCAGACAGCAAGCTCATCGAGAAGCCGCAGGTGAAGAACGAGCCGGCGAGCTGCCAGAACGCGAGAGTCTTGAGCGCCTCCCCCGCGGTGACTCGCTCGGCCACGGGGACGGGCACGCCCGCCAGCGGCGCCGCGCCGTCGGGCGTGAGTCCGACCGATTCGGGTGAATCGCGCATCAACCACAGGCAGAGGGGCAGCGAGACGACCAGGATCAGCCCCGCGATCACCATGTAGGTGTGGCGCCATCCGACCGCGAGCACGAGCCACGTCACCGCGGGCACCAGCAAGCTCATGCCGGTCATCGAGGCGCTGCCGAGCACGGAGAGCGCGGTGCCGCGACGACGGCTGAACCAGCGCGCCACCACGCCGGAGGCGATGACCGGCCCGGTGCCGGCCAGCCCGAGCGGCACCAGCACGCCGTAGACCGCGGCGAACTCCCACACGTTGCGCACCATCGCGGTCAGCATCAGCGAGGCGACGAGCAGCAGCGTGCCCGCCGAGGTGACCACGCGCACGCTGAAGCGATCCAGCGCCATGCCGGCCAGCGGCATGAACACCCCGTAGAGGAACAGGCTCAGCGCCACCACCGCCGAGAAGCTGGCGCGGTCGAGATCGAGGTCGGCCACGATCGGCTTCAAGAACGGCCCCACCGCGTGGCGCACGCCGGTGGACATGAAGGTGGTGACCGAGAAGGCCCCGACCACCCACCAGCCGTAGAAGACCTTCCCGTCGTGGCGCATGACCACTCGACTATATCCCACCCGGCGCCGAGGAGCGCGTCCGAGTAATCTCCGTTCGAGCGCGGGCGAACGCCCGCGCCACCCTGCTCTGGGGGAGGCTCGGAGGGGACCGCCGAGACCCCCTTCGACGACTAGAAACTCGGCTTGGTGGAGAACGGGGTCAGCTGCAGCTCGTGCGTCCAGCAGGAGCGGTCCTGGGTGTGCAGGTACCAGAACGCCTCCGCGATCTTCATGGGGTTCATCACGATCTCGGGCTGCTTCTGCGCCCGCGGCAGCGCGCGGGTTCCCGGCGAATCGATGAGCCCGTCGATGATCACGTTGGCCACGTGGACGCCGTGCTCGGAGTACTCCTCGGTGAGCACCTGGGCCAGCGTGCGCATCATCACCCGCGGGTAGTAGAGCGATTGCCCGGTCAGCCGCTTCCGCCCGCGAAGCGACGCGGCGTTGTTGGAGATCAGGAACGAGCCGGCCCCGCGCGTGCGCATCGCCGGCAGCACCTCCCGGGCGACCAGGAATGGGCCGCGGCTCGCGATGTGCTGCGCGGTCTCGAAGATGTCGAGCGGGACGTGCTCGAGCAGTTCCTTGTCGGGCGGCAGGTCGCGGCCTTCCAGGTACCCCGCGTTGTAGACGAGCACCTCGGGCTCACCGGCCCGCTCGCGGATGGTCGCGAAGGCCTTGGTGATCGACGCCTCCGACACCAGGTCCAGCTCGACGATCAGGCTCTGGCCGCCCTGCTCGCGGATGGCCTGCTGGAGCGCCTCGGCGTTGGAGGCCTTGCGCGTCGTCAGCACGGTGAGGAAGCCCTCCTTGGCGAACTTCTGCGCGACGGCGCCGCCGACGCCCCAGCGCACGCCGACCGGAAGGGCGCGGTCGTCGAGCGTCTTGCCGTGCGCCAGCCGCGTGTTGCGGCCGTCGGCCTGCCACTTGGAAGTCGCGCCCACCACCACCGCGACGGGCTGTCCGCTCGGGCTCATGTCCAATCCTCCTCAGGCGCCGCTCGTGAAGAACTCCAGCAGCAGCCGGTTCACTTCGGGGGCGTTCTCGTAGGCCGACCAGTGGCCGGCCCTGGGGATGCGATGCACGTCGAGATTCGGGACGGCGCCCTGGATCTCGCCGATCAGCAAGCTCGCCGGCCGAAAGGCGGAGTCGTCGCGCTCGCCCCACAGGAGGCGGATGCGGCCGCCGCGGCGCGCGACCTCGGCGAGATCGCCGAGCAGGGTGCCGCCGCCGCTGACCTTCCGGCTATCGAAGCGCGTCCGGCGCACCAGCTCCACCTGGATGTCGACCGTCTCGTCGGTCACGCTGGCCGCGTCGCTCAGCATGTTGACCAGCAGGTTGTGGCGGCAGATCTCGCGGAAGAGCCGCTCGTCGCCGCCCGCCTCCTTGTAGGAGCGGATCGGGCGCTCGCCGAACTTGCGCGCCGGGAATCCGCCCGGCGACACAAGGGCGAGGTGACTCACCCGAGCGCCGAGGCGCCGCGCCATGTGGGCGGCGATCGCGGCACCGAAGGAGAAGCCGGCCAGGCGCAGCGGCGCCGCGCCGGGCAGAGCGGCCAGGAGCAGCGCATGGACCAGCTCCAGGTACTGCGCGCCGGTGGTGTCGCGCGGTACCGGCGCCGAGTCGCCGTAGGACGGATGGTCGAGGGCGTGCACCGTGAAGCGCGCGGCGAGCGCGTCGACGTTGCGGATCCAGTGTTTCCACGAGCCCATGCCGCCGTGGAACAGCACCAGGTCCGGCCCCGCGCCGGAGCGGCGCACCGCCATCCGGGGTGCGGGATCGGGACTCACCGACCGGTCGGCCTAGCGGAGACGCGGGCGCACGCGCTCGGCGAACACGCTCATCTGCTCGTCGAGGTCGCGGGCGTCGGCGGCGAGGAACTCCAGCACCAGGTGCTCGACCCCGCACCGGGCCAGCTCGCCGATCTGCTCGACCAGCGCGGCCGGCTCGCCCGCGATCACCCGGCCCGCGTGGGCCGACCCGGGCGGGCGCTCGCCGGGCTTCTGGATGCGGACGTCGTTGCGCAGCGTGAGCGCCGGCGGCGTCGCCCGTCCGCGCGCCTTCGACAGCCGCGCCAGCTCGGCCACGCCGGCCCGCAGCTCGTCCGGCGGGCGGTTGATCGGATGCCAGGCGGCACCGAGTTCCACCGTGCGCCGGAGCGCGGCCGGGCTGTGCCCGCCCACCCAGATCGGCGGGTGCGGCTTCTGCGCGGGCTTGGGCTCGAACACGAGGGCGTCGAAGCGCGTGTAGCGCCCCGCGAACGCGGGCGTGGGGCTCGTCCACAGCTCCAGCATCGCCCGCAGGTGCTCGTCGGTCATCGGCCCGCGCTCGGCGAATGGCACGCCCAGCATCGCGCTCTCGGCGCCCACCCAGCCGGCGCCCACACCCAGCACCACGCGTCCGCCGCTGAGCGCGTCGAGCGAGGAGACCATCTTGGCGGTGACCACCGCCTGGCGATACGGGATGATCAGGACGGTGGTGCCGAGTCGGACTCGGCTGGTCGCGCCGGCGACTACGCCGAGCGTGATCAGCGGATCGAAGATGGCCTCGCCGAAGTTCACCACGTTGGCGGTCGGCACCACGACGTGGTCGCTCACCCACACCGAGTCGTACCCGAGCGCCTCCGCGCGCACCGCGGCCTGCCGGATGGTCTCCGGCGTGGCCAGGTGCCGGCAGTTGGGGAGCCAGACCCCGAGCTGCATCAGCGGTTCAGGTGGTGGAGCGGCAGGCCGGGACGCGGCCACTCGAAGGACACGAGCGTGCCGCCCATCGACAGGGTCGCGTAGGCGGTGCGCAGGTCGCGTCCCCCGAAGCAGACGTTGGTGACCATCATGTCCGGCAGCGTGTACTGGTCCACGCGGCTGCCGTCGGGCCAGACGTCGCTCACCGCGCCGATGATGAGGGTGGCCACGCAGACGTGGCCCTCGCCGTCGACGGCCAGCGAGTCGAACATCTGGTAGCCGCCGAGGCCGACGATCACGGTGCCCTTCTCGCCGCGATACGGCCCGTTGGCCGACTCGATCTGGCCGGGGCCGGAGAGGCGGAACGCCCACACGCGGGCGGTCGGCGTCTCCACCACGTAGAGCGTCTTCTCATCCGGCGAGAGCCCGATGCCGTTCGGGCGCTCCAGCGGGAAGATCGCCTCGCGGATCATCGAGCCGTCGGCCTTCGCGTAATAAACGACGCCGCGGTCTGAGTCGCGCTCGCGCGTCTTGCCCAGGTCGGTGAACCAGAAGCCGCCGGCCCGATCGAAGACCAGGTCGTTCGGCCCACGCAGGCGCTGGCCGTCGCACCGGTCGTAGAGGGTCTCGAACTTGCCGGTCTCCGGATCCACCACCTGGATGCTGCCGGTCACGTAGTCCTCGGCCTGCAGCACCGGGAACAGCTTGCCCGGCCGCTCGACGAACTTGAGGCCGCCGTTGTTGGTGACGTAGATCTTGCCGCCCGGCCCCATGGCCGCGCCGTTCGGGCCGCCGCCCAGGGTGGCCACCACGTGGATCCGCCCGTCGGGCGTCACGCGCGACAGGGTGCGCCGCTCGATCTCGACCAGGATCACCGAGCCGTCCGGCATCGCCACCGGCCCCTCCGGGAAGCGCAGGCCGGAGGCGATCTGCTTGATCGCGGGAATGTGGGTGGCCATCACGATTGCGCCTTCTGCATGAGCGTCGCGCAGCGGTCGAGCGCGGGGAGCACCTCGTCGGCCTTCGCGGAAGGCAGGGTGAAGATCAGGCGCGCCACGCCCGCGTCGCGATAGCGCGCGATCGCGTCGGCGTCCTCGGCCACGCCGAAGATCGTGATCGGCAGCGCGGCCGGATCGCGCCCCGCCTCCACCGCCATCTTGCGGAACTCGGGTAGCAATGCCCGCACGTCGCCGTAGGCCGGACGCCGCGCGTGCGGCACCCAGCCGTCGCCGTAGGCGATGGCCCGCCGCGCTCCGTAGGGGAACGCGCCGCCCACGATGACGGGCGGATGCGGCTTCTGTTGAGGCTTGGGCCACGTCATCATCGGCGGAAACTTCACCAGCTCGCCCGCGTACTCGGGCTTGGACTTCGTCCAGATCGCCTTCATGGCCTCGACGCGCTCCCGCATCAGGCGGAAGCGCGACGAGAACTCGGTGCCGTGGTCGGCCATCTCCTCGGCGTTCCACCCCGCCCCGATGCCGAACAGGAAGCGCCCGCCCGAGATCTGGTCGAGGCTCGCCACCGCCTTCGCGGTCTGGATGGGGTCGCGCTGCACGACCAGACACACCCCGGTCGCCAGACGCAGTCGAGAAGTCGCGGCCGCGGCGGCCGAGAGCGTCACGAACGGGTCCATCACGTCGTAGTACTTCTTCGGCACGTCGCCGCCCTGCGGGAACGCGGAGGCGCGCGAGAGCGGGATGTGCGAGTGCTCGGGCGCCCACAGCGACTCGAAGCCGCGCTCCTCGAGCGCGCGGCCGAGCGCCACGGGGCCGATCGAGTAGTCGGTGAAGAAGATCGCGCCGCCGAAATCCATGGCTCCTCCGTGCTCGCGTGGCAGGATCGCTCGCGGTCGCCCGCTCGGACGACCGCGGCCGAATCTACCGCCGTCGGGCGGGCCGGTCAACCGTGCTAGGATGCCGGCGACGCGCCATTTCTCCAGGAGGAATCCATGACCACGACGTCACTGGCTCGGCTCGCGGTGGTGCTGGTGCTCGGGGCGCTCTCCGCGCTGCCGGGGAGCGCCGCCGCGCAGGAGACGATCCGCATCGGCTGCCCCACCAAGACCTACTTCCCGACGATCCTCGCCACGGTGGCGAAGGAGAAGGGCCTCTTCGAGAAGGAAGGCCTCCGCCCGGAGATCACGATCTATCGCGGCGGCGGGGAGACCTTCGAGGCGATCGCGGCCAACTCCGCCGATCTGGGCCCGGTGGCGGTTCCGCTGGTGGCGACCTCCCGGAAGCGCGGCGTGCTGACCAAGATCGTCGGCGGCAACGGCGACGAGTGGTCGGGCTGGATCCTCGGGGTGAAGACCGCCTCGCCGATCAAGTCGGCCAAGGAGCTGGACGGCAAGAAGGTCGGCATCACCTCTGCCGGCTCCGGCACCGACACCCTCGCGCTCTGGGCGCAGAGCGAGGCCCGCGTGACCTTCCAGCGAATCGGCGTCGGGGGCGGCGGTCTCGTGCCGAACCTGCTCAACGACAACCTGGCCGCCGCGGTCATCTATTCGCCGCTCTCGTATCAGGTCGTCTCCGAGGGCAAGGTGCGCGTGCTGATGGACTTCGCCACCGCGATGCCGCCGAATCTGATCGGGGGCTGGGCCGCCACCGAGAAGAACCTGAACGAGCGCCGGCCCTTCATCCAGAAGGGCCTCAACGCGCTCTACGGGGCGCTCGAGTACATGCGCAACAACCCCGACTACGCGATCAAGACCATCGCCTCCAACAACGAGCTGCCGATGGAGATCGCGAAGATGGAGTACGAGAAGACCTACCTGCGCCTCTCCCGCGACGGCAAGATCAGCCAGGCCTCGGTGGAGAAGGCCATGGAGCTGGCCACGGCGAGCGGGGTGAAAGACATGGCGCCCGCCGCCGAGGTCTTCATGAACCTGCCCATCACCCCGACCAAGCCGTAGCTCCTCGGGGAGCAGGCCAGCGCGATGCGGCGGCACGAGCGTCTGATCGTCGCCGCCGTCGTCCTGGGGCTCCTCGCTCTGTGGGAGACGCTGGTGCGACTGGGCCGGATCGACCCGGGCCTGGCCCCGGCGCCCACCACGGTCGCCGACGCGCTGGTCCGGCTCGCGGGCCGGCCGGAGGTGCGCGCCAGTCTCGGGGTGACGGCGTGGGAAGTGCTGGCCGCCTTCCTGATCGCGCTGCCGACCGGTCTGCTGCTCGGCTTCCTCCTCGCCGAAATGCCGCTGCTGGGCGCTCTCTTCCGACCGCTGGTGAACTTCCTGTTCGGCGTGCCCAAGTCGATCTTCCTGCCCGTGTTCATCCTGGTCTTCGGAGTGAGCATCGCCCAGAAGGTGGCCTTCGGCGTGTTCACCACCGTGTTCGTGCTGATCGTGGGCGGGATCGCAGCGGTGCAGTCGGTCCCGCGCGACCTGATCACGGTGAGCCGCGCGTACGGGGCGACCCGCGCCCAGATCATCCGCGAGATCTACCTGCCCGCGATGGCGCCGATCCTGCTCGAGTCCGCGCGGCTGGCCATGGTGTTCAACATCACCGCGGTGCTGCTGTGCGAGATCTACGGGGCGCGTGACGGCATCGGCTATCGCATCGCCGCGTGGGGCGAGAATCTCCAGATGCCGCAGCTCTACGCGGCGCTGGTGCTGGTGGCCGTCGCCGCGGTGGCGGTCAACGAGGTGCTGCGCGCGGTCGAGTCGCGGCTCGGCGCCTGGCGCCAGACCCAGTGACGCGCGCCCTCGTCGCCATCCGTGGAGTCACCCAGCGCTTCGGCCCCGACGGCGCCGCGGTGACCGCGCTCGAGTCGATCGACCTCGAGATCCCGGACGGGCAATTCGTGGCGGTGGTCGGCCCGAGCGGCTGCGGCAAGTCGACCCTGCTCTCGCTGGTCGCGGGCCTGCGCATGCCCTCGAGCGGCGCCGTGCTCTGCGACGGCGAGCCGATGACCGCCCCGATGCCGCGCAAGGTCGGCATGATCTTCCAGGAGGCGAACCTGCTGCCGTGGCTCTCCGCGGTCGACAACGTCGCGTTCCCGCTGAAGCTGCGCCGGGTGGCCAAGGCCGAGCGACTGGCCGCGGCGGCCCGCATGCTCCAGCTGACCGGGCTGGCCGGCTTCGAGGACCGGCTGCCCCATCAGCTCTCCGGCGGCATGAAGCAACGGGTGGCCATCGCGCGCGGGCTGGTGCAGAACCCGGCGGTGCTGCTGATGGACGAGCCGTTCGCCTCGCTCGACGAGCAGACTCGCATGGTGCTGGGCGACGAGCTGCTGCGCATCTGGTCGGAGACGCGCAAGACGGTGCTGTTCGTCACCCACAGCCTGAACGAAGCGGTCTACCTGGCCGACCGGGTGGTGGTGCTCAGCGCGCGGCCCGGTCGCGTGGTGGACGACGTGGCGGTCGACCTGCCGCGGCCGCGCAGCTTCGCCATGACGGGCAGCGAGCGGTTCGGCCTGCTGAAGGACCGCATCTGGCAGCACATCAAGAGCGCGGAGCGGCGATGAGCGAGGGACGCGGTCTCGTGGGCTGGCCCGCGCGACACGTGCGCCTCTGCCAGGCGCTGCTCTACGCGGCGATCCTCACGGGCTGGGAGATCCTCCCGCGCACCGGCCTGGTCCCGCGCCTGTTCGTGCCGCCGCTCAGCGAGGCCCTCGGCGCGCTCTTCACCGACCGGCGCGAGTACCTGGGCAGCCTGCCCACCACGTTCTTCGAGATCCTCGCCTCGTACGCGATCGTGTGCGGCGGCGGCATCCTGCTGGGCCAGCTGGTCGGCTCATCGGCGCGAGCCCGGCGCATCCTGCTGCCGGTGCTGCGCAGCGCCTACGCGGTTCCGCTGGTGGTGCTCTACCCGGTGATGATGGTCTGGTTCGGCCTGGGCTCGCCGTCGAAGATCGCCTTCGCCTCGATCTACGCCTTCATCCCGACCATGCTGACCGCGGTCGCGGGCGTGGCCGCCCTGAGCCCCGCGCTCGCCGAGACTGCGCGCGCCTTCGGGGCCACGCGCGCCCAGCAGATCGTCTACATCGCGCTGCCCGCGAGCCTGCCCTCCATGGTGGCCGCCCTGCGCCTGGGGGGAGCCCTGGTGATCGTCGGCGTCATCGTGGCCCAGATGCTGGGCGCGGCCGAGGGCCTCGGCTTCCTCATCACCCGGCATCGCACGCTGCTCAACAGCCCCGGGGTCTACGCCGGCATCGTGCTGGTGTTGCTGATCACCGGGCTGCACGAGATCCTCCTCCGCCGCCTGGAGCGCCGGGTGGCGGCGTACCGTGAAGGAGCCTGACATGTGGCCCCGGCATCCCCTCGTCACCACCGTGGTCGGCAGCTATCCCCAGCCCGACTGGCTCGTGGACCGGGCCCTGCTCGGCAAGGGCGTCCCGCGCGTGCGACTGCAGGCGATGTGGCGCGTGCCCGAGCCATGGCTCGAAGCCGCGCAGGACGACGCCACCATCGTGGCCATCCGCGAGATGGAGCGCGCCGGCATCGATGTGATCAGCGACGGCGAGATCCGGCGCGAGAGCTACTCGAATCACTTCGCCACCGCGCTCGACGGGGTGGACGTGGCGCAGCCGGCGGCGATCACCGACCGCTACGGCAACCAGACGTCGGTGCCGCGCGTGGTGGGGCCGGTGCGCCGGACCCGCCCGGTGGAGCTGCGTGGCCTGCAGTTCCTCCGCCGCCAGACCGACCGGCCGGTGAAGATCACGCTTCCCGGCCCGTTCACGATGGCCCAGCAGGCGAAGAACGAGCACTACCGCGACGTGGAGGCCCTCGCGATGGACCTGGCGGTGGCGGTGAACGAGGAGGCGCGCGAGCTGCAGGCGGCCGGCGCCGATCTGATCCAGCTCGACGAGCCGTGGCTGCGCAACGACCCGGAGGCGGCCGCGCGCTTCGCGGTCCCGGCGATCAATCGAGCGCTGGAGGGCATCACGGTCCCCACCGCGCTGCACCTCTGCTTCGGCTACGCGGCGGTGGTACGCCACCAGAAGCCGACCGGCTATTCGTTCCTGCCGCAGCTCGCCGCCAGCAGCGCGCAGCAGATCTCGATCGAAGCCGCGCAGCCGAAGCTCGACCTGGGCGTGCTCACCGAGCTGTCGGGCAAGACCATCGTGCTCGGCGTGATCGATCTGTCCGACCCCGCGGTGGAGACGCCCGAGCAGGTCGCCGCGCGGATCCGCGCCGGCCTCGCCCGCGTCACTCCGGACCGGCTGATGCCGGCGCCGGACTGCGGGATGAAGTACCTGCCCCGCGAGACCGCGTTCGGCAAGCTCCGCGCGCTGAGCGAGGGGGCGCGACTCGTTCGCTCCCAGCTCGGCTAGCGCGTCGGCCTGCGCACCGCCCGGACCAGCGAGCCCTTCCGGATTCGCGCGCCGGGACGGGCGTCTTGCACGCGGCCCGCCGCGGGGGCATGCTCCCGGCATGGCGACTGCTCCCGTGCTCCTGCAGGACGATCCCCTCCCCGGTGTGCGCCGGCTCACCCTGAACCGCCCCGAGAAGCGCAACGCGCTCAGCAACGAGCTGCGCGCGGCGATCCTGACCGCGGTCCGGGCCGCCGACGCTGATCCGGCGGTGAAGGTCTCGATCCTGCGCGGCGCGGGCCCCGCGTTTTCGTCGGGCTACGATCTCTCCGCCGACAACTCGGTGGGGCAGCCCTTCTACTCGCCGGGTGGGCCCGGACAGTGGGCGCGCCACGTGGTGGAGAGCTGGTTCACGATCTGGGACCTGGGCAAGCCGGTCATCGCCCAGGTCCACGGCTACTGCCTGGCCGGGGGCAGTGAGCTGGCCGCGTGCTGCGACCTGGTCTATGTCGCGGAGGACGCGCGGATCGGCTACCCGCCGACCCGGCTCATGAGCCCGCCCGACAACCAGTTCCACCCCTGGCTCATGGGCATGCGCACCGCGATGGAGATGTACCTGACCGGGGACGCGATCAGCGGGACGGAAGCGGCGGCCAAGGGCTTCGCCAACCGCGCGGTGCCGGCGGCGGAGCTGGAGGCGACGGTGCTGGGGGTGGCCGAGCGCATCGCCCTGGTGCCCACCGAGCTGACGCAGATCAACAAGCGCGCGGTCCACCGGGCGATGGAGGCGATGGGGCTGCGCGCGGCCATCCGAGCCGGGACCGAGCTACAGGCGCTGGCCTTCTCCACCGCGGCGAGTCAGGCCTACCGCGCGCAGTTCAAGCGCGACGGCCGCAGCGTGCGCGACCTGCTGAGCCAGCGCGACGCCGCCTTCGGCGACTACCGGGAGCGGAAGGACTAGACCGCGGCCGGCGCGGGCTTCAGCAGCGCCTCGTCCCACGGGCCCGGGAAGCGTCCCTTCCGACCGGTCTCCGAGAACGGGCGCTCCTGGTGCCACTCGCTCCGCGGCAATTCGTAGTAGACCTCGAGCCCGTTGCCGTCGGGATCGGAGAAGTACACGCCGATCGAGACGGTGTGGTCCACCACCCGCACCGGGATCTCGCGCGTCTTCAGCGCAGAGTACATCTCGGCCAGGTCGTCGAGCGTCGACATGCGCCAAGCCACGTGGCTCAGGCCCACTTCGTCCTTCTGCGGCGCCGGGGCGTCCGCGCCCACCTCGAACAGCGCGATGTCGTGGGCGTGCTCGGGATCGCAGGACAGGAACACCGCCCGGATCTTCTCGGTGCCCGGCACGTAGAAGATGTCCTGGGTGTGCAGGCCCAGGAGATCGACGTACCAGCGGTACGAGCGCTCCGCGTTGCGGACCTTGATGTTGACGTGATCGAGTGCAGCGGCCTTGGCCATGTTGGTCCTCTCCAGTCGTTGATCTCGACGCTCAGGCCGGGCCGACGAAGCCGATGTAGGCACCGCCAGCGTGCTCCGGCCCCACCAGTATCGCCTGTTCGCCCGTGTTCCGCACCCCGCGCGTGGGCTCGGGCAGGCCGTGCTCCGTCATCCAGCGCACCGCCCTATCCAGGCCGCTCGAGCGGTAGAGCACCTGGAACGGCCCCGGCCCCCGGCGGGCCAGCGCCTCCGCGGCCGGGCCAGGCTCGGCCGGCTGGGCCACCGTGAGCCCGGTCGGGCCCAGATCGAACACCGCCATGTCGGCCTTGATGACCTGGCCGCGCTGCACCTTCGGCTCGGGCAGGCCGAGCACGCGGGCGTAGGCGCGCGACGCCGCCGCCACGTCGGGCACCGCGACGTAGACCCGCTCGACCCGCCGCGCGCCGTTGGGATGACCGTCGGCCTCCGGCACCTGGCGCCGCCGCTCGGCGAGCGGGGTCAGGTGCTGGATCAAGAAGACGGGCAGCGCGTCGGCGCCCTCGAGGAACGCGGCCCGCCACCGCAAGTCCTGGCCGGCCGGGGTGCGGCGCCCGCCGTCGCGGATCGCGCCCACCTCCACCCCGCGCGCCCGCATCGCGGCCACGTCGGCGTCCAGGTCGTCGCTCTGCACTGCCACCACCCGGAATCCCCCGCCCTCGCCGAGATAGCGCGCGAGGCTCTCGTCCGGGCTGCCCTTCGCGATCGCACCCCGATCGCGAAGGCTCAGCACCTCCAGGTATTCGTCACCGGTGAAGGCGATCGCGTTGTGGGTGGCCCGGCCGGTATGGGCGCCGCCCGGGTAGATGTGGAACCCGATGCGCTGGTAGGCGTCGATGCCACGCGCCAGGTCGGGCACGCAGATCATCACGTGATCGACGCGGGTCAGCACCGGGCGCCTTCGCTCAGTGCGGCAGGGCTCGGATGGCGGCCAGGATCTCGTCCGCGGTCGGGAACTTGCCGACGCCGGCCAGGCCCTCGGCGCCGCATTCGATGTTGGTCCAGCGCACGATCCCCTCGCGGTCGATCAGGAACTGGCCCTTGAGCTGCGGCCACTGCCGCTGCAGGTCGGCCTGGTCGGTCTCGGTCGGCGTGTGGCCGCCGTGGAGCCGATCGACGGCCATCGCGGCTTCTGGGATGGGCAGCGCCTCGGGCAGCTCCCCGGTCGGGTTGATCCGGGTCGACCCGAGCTGCTCCATCAGCTCCGGGGTGACCTCCGGCTTCGGCACGCCGAACGCGCGATGGGTGGAGAGCTGGGGGTCGGCGGCCAGGCGCAGCCGCGTCGGCCGGTACTTGAAGTAGAGCCGCGCGTTCTCGGGGGCGCTCGCCACGACGCCGAGCGTCTCCACGCCGGCGGCCCGGATGCGGCTCTCCATCGTGCCCATCTGGGCGATCGAGCGCCGGCAGAAGGGGCACCAGAGGCCGACGAAGAGGGCCAGGAACACCGGGCTCCGGCCCCGGTACTCGGCCAGCGAGATGATGCCCTCGTGATTGATCGCGGGAAGGCTGAACTCGGGAGCGGGCTCCCCCGGCTGGATGGGGGACGGCCGTGACTGGGGTGTGGTGTCGGTCGTCATGGGCGGTAGCCTATGCCCACAGCGGCCCTGATTCAACTCCCCGCCGCGAGGCGCACGAACTGCTGCTTCATGCGGTTGACCCGCGCCAGGTAGGCGGCCGCGTCGTGGTCGCCGCAGCGCTGACCGCGTCCCAGCCGGAACCCGCGGCGCGCGAAGTCGTCGCCGCCGCCCGCGCCGCAGAGATGGACGATCGCGGCCAGGTCCTGCTTCTGCCGCGGTGTCGCCACCACGATACGGCGACGCTCGAGGATGCGGGCCACGTCGCGGTCGAGCAGCGCCGAGGTCATCTCCACCGCGTGACTCGGCAGCACCCGCGTGTAGAGACCGCGGAGCCAGCACTCATCCTCGCGCACCACGTGATCGCGCACGCAGAAGCGGCGCGCTTCGCGAAAGGTCGGGTCGGTGATCTGGTACATGCCGACCGCGCTCGAGGCGGGGCGATACACCTCGAACGGGTTCCAGGCCACCTGCCACCGCCAGTAGGTGCGGGCGACCGGATCGCCCGAGCCTTCCACCTGGGCCAGGGCGGCCAGCAGCTCGGGCGTGATCGTCGCGGTGGAGTGCCGGCGGAACAGCGGCGCGTACTGGCGCCACGTCTCGGGCGGCGACTTGGCCAGCGTGCCGCTCACCGGGAAGAACAGCTCGGTGGGCTTGCGGATCACGTGGTAGGTCCAGTTCACCGCCAGCCACAGGACCACCGCGACCGTCGCGAACAGGGCGAGCCGGATCGCGAGCGGCGCGGCCAGCACCAGCCGCAGGGCTCGCCCAAGGGCGCGGAGCCGGCGCGGCGCCCGGAGGCGGCGGCGCGCGCGTGACCGTCCGGACGTGGTCATAGGGTGCTTCGACTCTACGCGGTCCCGCCTTTCCCGCGAAGCGGGGAGTTCAGGCCACGACGCCGGCGGGGAGCCCCTCCACGTGCCGGCAGATGTCCCGCGGCCGGGTGACCCAGACGCGGTCGCGGTGCGCCAGGATGTGCTGGAGCGCGCGGCGCAGCCGGCGGATCCGGTAGGGCCGGCCGAAGACGAACGGGTGCAGCGAGATCGGGCACACCAGCGGCTGGCCCTTGGACTGGGCCAGCATCTCGTCGAAGCCGTCGACGATCATGTCCGCGAACTCTTCCGACGTGTAGTGGTACCAGATGATCCCGCGGGTGTCGTTGACCTCGATGGGGTACGGGATGGACAGGATGCGGCCCTTGCGCGTGCGCAGCCACACCGGCTGGTCGTCCATCGTCCAGTCCATCACGTAGCGGTAGCCCGCCTCCTGGAGCAGGTCCATGGTGACGCCGCTGTTGGAGAGCCACGGGCTCATCCACCCCATCGGTCGCGCGCCCTCGTGCCGCTCGATGGTCGCGGTGACACCCTCGATGAGCGCGCGCTCCTCGGCTTCGCCGAGCCGGCCCTGCTCGTCGGAGTTGGTGACGCCGTGGCCGAGGATCTCGTCGCCGCGGGCGCGCAGCTTCGCGGGAATGTCCGGCGCCATCTCGTAGACCGCGGTGTTGAGCTGCGCTTCCGCGGGCATCCCCAGCTCGTCGAGCAGCTCGAAGAGGCGCCAGATCCCCACCCGGTTGCCGTAGTCGCGCCAGCTGTAGACGCTGTGGCTCTGGGCCTGGTCCGGCGGGGCGATGGCCGCGCCCTTGCCCACCCCGAAGCCGAAGGCCTCGATGTTGAGCGCCAGGTAGACGGCGAGACGCCGCCCGCCCGGCCACGAGTAGTCGGCCCGCGTGGTGATGCTGGAATAGTCGTACCGTCCGTGCGTCGTCAGCATGGCGCGGCTCTCCTCTGGTCCGGCTGGTTGACCTTCCAAGTCCGGGAGACTACGGTAGGCGCCATGCTAACCGCCCGCGACCGCGGCGGCCACTCCGGCCGATTCGAGCGCGCGGAGGTTGCAATCGCGCCGATAGAGAGGGCCCCATGAAGCGACAGAACATCCAGCCGGACTCGCTCAGCAAGCGGGTGGTGGGCGGCCACGTGCTCTACTCCCACGTGGTCGTGGTGGAGGGCAAGAAGACGATCTTCGTGTCGGGCCAGCTGGCCCGCGGTCCGGGCGGCGAGGTCGTCGGGGCCGGCGACATGGGGGCGCAGATCCGCCAGGTGGGCGAGAACATCAAGGCGGCGCTGGCCGCGGCCGGGGCCACCCTGGCCGACATCGTCAAGACCAACACCTACGTGACCGACATCGAGGAGTTCTTCAAGCACATCGACGTGCGCATGGAGTACTTCGGCGCGCTGCCCACCAGCACCACGGTGGAGGTGCGCAAGCTGGCGCACCCCGACCTGGTGGTGGAGGTGGAGGCGATCGCGGTCGTCGACTGACCGCGGCGCCAGCCGCCCGGGCCGGTCTGGGACGCACGCGAACCGGGTAGTGCAGGAACCCGCGGAAGCGCGCGCGGCCGCCGCGCACCGGCGCGCCGTCCCGCTCGATCGTGCCGAAGCGCTGCACGAGGCGGCCGATCGCGACCTGGCCCTCCATGCGGGCCAGCCACATGCCCGCGCAGGCGTGGATGCCGACGCCGAAGGCCAGGTGCCGGTTGGGATGCCGGGCGAGGTCGAGGCGGTCCGGCTCGGCAAATTGCGCGGGATCGCGGTTGGCCGCGCCGATGCCGATGTGCACGTAGGTTCCGGCCGGCATCGGCACGCCGCCCAGCACGGTGTCCCGGGCGGCCCGGCGGTTGCCCAGCTGGTTCGAGCTCTCGAGGCGCAGGAACTCCTCCACCGCGGAGGCGATGAGCCCGGGCTGCGCGCGCAGGTCCGCCTGCGCCTGCGGATGGCGGAGCAGCAGATCCACCGCGTTGCCGATCAGGTTGGTGGTGGTCTCGTGTCCCGCGTTGAGCAGGAAGATACAGTTGTGCAGCAGCTCCAGCTCCGCGAGCCGCTCCTCGGTCGAGCCGCCCGGCGCGAGCACGCTGCCCGCGGTCAAGGTGGAGAGGATCTCCGCGTCGTCGCGGCTCGGCTCACGCTCACGTCGCTCGATGAGATCGCGCAGGTAGGCCTTGAACTCGGCGACCGCGCCGTCGCCGCGCTCCCGCTGCGCCGGGGTCAGGACCGGCTCCAGCCCGCTCAGGATGGCGAGCGACCAGTCACGCAGCGGGCCGCGCTCGGCCTCGGGCACGCCGAGCATGTCGCCCACCAGCTGGATCGGGACCGCGGCCGCGAAGTCCGCGATCAGGTCCATGCCGCCGCGGGCCGCCGCGCGGTCGAGCAACCGGTCCACGAGCGCCTCGATGCGGGGCTGCAGGGCGGCCAGCGCGCGCGGGGTGAACGCGGGGGCGAGCAGCCGGCGGACGCGAGTGTGATACGGCGGGTCGTTGAACACCAGGCTCGTGGTGTGGTGCTCGTAGAGTGCGCGGTCGCCCATGCTCGGCCGGAAGTCCACCGTCTTGTCCGAGCTCCACGTGTGGGGATCGCGATACACCGCGGCGCAGTCGTCGTAGCGGCTCAGGAAGTACGAGCCGTCCGGCATGCGATGCACCGGGTCGTGCTCGCGCAGCGCCCGGTACACCGGGTACGGATCCTCCAGGAACGCGGTGTCGAGCCCCTTGAGGTCGAAGCGTTCCGCGATCACACGCGGATCGGTCACGGCCCGGCTCCCGCGATGAACCGCCAGACGCGATCGGGCGCCTCCCAGTGGGCGTTGTGGCCGACGCCGGGGAAAACCTCGGCGGCCGGGTCGATGCGCTGCATCTGCTCGAGCGTGACCATCGGGTCCCGCTCGCCGGCGGCCAGCCGCAGCGGCGCCGCGGCCAGGCGCAGCAGGCCGGCGATCGAGGGGCCGACCGCTCCGTAGGCGCGTGGATCCATCGCGGCCTGGTAGCGACCGTCGCCGCCCAGGACACCCGCGACGGCGGTGGCCGAGTCCGGCGCGGCCAGGCCCGCGAGACCCGAGATCTTCAGATAGCGCAGGGCCGCCTCCTCGTGCGTGGCAAAGACAGGCGCCGGCCGCCGTGCCATGTCGCGCGCTTTGTCGATCTCGGCCTCGGTCCACTCGATCTTGACGCCGAACGCGATGACCGCGCTCACGCGCGGGCCGAACCAGCCGCTGCCCACGAGCGCGGCCACCGCCCCGCCGAAGGAATGGCCGACCAGCGTGACGGGGCCCGGCGCCTCGGCCTCGATGAGAGCGGCCACGTCGGCGGCGTGCGCGCCGATGCCGTACGGGCCCTCCCGCACCGAGCGGCCGTGGCCTCGCAGGTCCGGGGCCAGCCATCGGCCGCCCCACGATCGCTCGGCGATCGACAGCAGCGGCTCCCACACCGAGGCGTTGGCGCCCATGCCGTGCAGCAGCACGAGGAGGCGCTCGCCCTCACCGCCCCGGGCGGCCCAGACCCCGCGCCGGTTCGGCCCTCCGGTGATCGCGGCCACGCGAGGGCTCAGTGGAGCCGCCGCGCGAGGGCGTGCGCCGTCGCCCGCGCCTGCGCGGCGCCGCGCTCGGCCAGCTCGCGGCAGAGGCCGGTGTAGCTCGCCGGATCGAGCAGCGCCTCCATCTGCCCAGGCGTGAGCCCGGCGCTCACGTGCGGGTCCCGCGCGAGCATCTCGCGGAACGGGCGCGACTGGGTCACCGAGGCCTGCGCCGCCTCGTACACCGCGTCGTGGGCGCGCTGCCGGCCGATCTGCCGGCCCAGCTCGAGCATCAGGGCCTCGGCCATGATGAGCCCGCCCGACAGGTCGAGGTTCTCGCGCATGCGGTCGGGGAACACCTGGAGCCCGTCGAGCAGCACCACCATCCGCTGCAGCACGTCGCCGGTCAGCTCGCAGGCCTGCACGATGGCGCGGCTCATCATGATGCTGGTGGTGCGGTCGGCCTCGTGCTCGGTCTGCATCGCCTCGAGCGCCAGCGGCACCAGCGCGCGGATCTGCGCGGCGGCCGCCACGATGTCCTGCGACAGCTTGGGATTGCGCTTCTGGGGCATCGTGCTGCTGCCGACCGTGCCCGGCGGCACCGGCTCCTCCAGCTCGCCGAACTCCTGCTTCATCAGCGTGTAGACCTCGCGCCCGATCTTGCTGCACGTCGCGGCCAGCATGCCGAGCAGCGTCACGTACTCGGCCTGGTGGTCGCCGATGGTACGCGCGGGCATCGGCATCGGGGCCAGCCCGAGATGAGCCGCCATCCGCTCCTGGGTGGCCAGTCCCAGCTCGCCCAGCGACGCCAGCGTGCCCGCGCCGCCACCCAGCATGGCCACGAACACGCGGCCCTCGCAGCCCTGCAGCCGATCGACGTGGCGCACCAGCTCGTCGATCCACACCGCGACCTTGAAGCCGAACGTGGCCGGCAGCGCGTGCTGGCCGTGGGTACGCCCCGGGAGCAGCACGTCCTTGGTGCGCTCGGCCAGGTCGGCCAGCGCGGTCAGGATCGTCCCGAGCTGGCCCAGGAAGATGCCGTGGGCCCGCCGGACCTGCAGCAGCTGGCCGGTCTGGGTCACGTTCTGGGTGGTGGCGCCCCAGTGCACGTAGCCGCCCGCGTCGCCGTCGCAGGCGCGGTCCAGCTCCCACACCAGCGGCACCAGCGGGTGACCAGTCCGCGCGAGCCCCTCGCGCACCGCGGCCAGATCGAGGTACGACAGACGCGCCTTGGCGACGATCTCGCGCGCGGCCGCGACCGGGATGACACCCAGCTCACCCTGGGCTCGCGCCAGCGCCGCCTCGACGTCGAGCCACGACTGAAAGCGCGCCGGCTCCGTGAAGAGGGCCCGCACGCCGGGATCGTCGATGCGCAGCGAGGTCGGCTCCTCCAGCATGGCCGATTGTCTCGCACGGCCGCGGGCGCCTTGTCAAACGCGGCCCGGTGAGACTCCGGCGTCGCCGGGACGCCGGAGTCACCGTTTGGGATGGAAAGTTAGACGCCGAGCTTGTTCATCGTGTCCTGATCGAGCCGCCCGGTTTCCTTGAGGTTCTCCTCCCGCTGATACTGCCGGAGGGCCGCCTGCGTCCGCGGGCCCATCACGCCGTCGATCGGCCCCGGGTCATGCCCCTCGCTCTTCAGCGCTTCCTGCACGCGGCGCACCTGCGACGACGACTGGCTCATCGACTGCGATCCCATGCTGCCACTCTTGTCGGTCTGGGTTCCCATGCTGCTGCCGCTGGTGCCACTCTTGTCCGTCTGCGTGCCCGTCTGACTCGTACCGCTTCTGTCGCTGGGAGCTCCCGGGCCGGTCTTGCTGCTCTGGGCGACGGCCGGGGTCACGCTCAAGACGCAAATCGCACCCGCCGCAATCACCTCCAACACCCGTTCCTTGGTTTCTCGTTGCATGGCGTCGTTCCTCCGAGTCGTGTGTGGTTACCTCGGCACCAGAGGGCAGCATCGGATGTGCCAGGGACACCACTGGCGCTTTCCTCGCCTGCCGGCGTGATTGCGCAGCCGGCGGGAGACCGATGCCGTAAGAGTTACGCGGTCAGCGGGCTCGGTCGGTCGAATGGCGCGACCGCCGCGCTCGGGGTCCGAGCTCGCGACATCGAGGCCCTCGTGCGGCGCGAGGCGGGCCGCCGCGAAGCACGCGTCGATCCGATCGGGGTGCCGCGCCTGCGACTCGACGAACCCGCGCATCGGCGATAGCGGGCATCGCTCACGTAGCAAGCCACCAGAGCCACTCGGGCTCGAAGGCGTCGGCGTGGCCGGGCCGGCCCGGTTGGCCCAGCGCCAGCAGCTGAGACCGATAGCAGGCCACGCTTGACCGCTTGCGGGCCGAGACCGCTCGCGACCCGCCCACCGCCAGCGGCCGGATGCCGGCGGCGCGCAGATCGGCCAGCCGCCCGGCCAGGTTCGAGTCGAGGAAGCGGCGGTAGATCGCATCGGCGTAGACCAGCCAGGACGTCTGCGGCCAGAGCGGCATCAAGCGGCGACACGCCGCGTGAGCGAGTCGATGATCGTCATGCCAGAGGCCCAGCGGCACGATGATGTTGGCCGGATGGTGGGCCTCCACCGTCTCCTGCAGCACGGGCACGATGTCCTCGAGGTCCGGGGCGGGGCCATACTGCCGATCGAGGAAGGGCAGCCACACCGGGCGAGCGCGCAGCAGGGCCAGGGCGTCGCGATCCTCGCGACGGCGCGTGGAGACGACGTCCTGACCCGGCTCGAAGCCGGCGGCCCGGTCCCACTCGGTCGGTACGGTGTACCCGGTCGGTCGTCCCGAAAAGATCGTGACGACCCGGGATCCGGGATTGTCGGCCAGGACGTCGCCACAGCCGAAGACGGCGTCGTCGAGATGCGGCGAGATCACCATCGTCGTGCCGGGGAGTCGGACGGGAGAAGCAAGGCTCATACCTCGAACCTGGAGCCCCGCAGAACGCGACGATGGCTCGCGAAATGGTCGGGTGTATCGAATCCGTCCTGCAAATATACCGGAACAACATACCGCCGCCGGCCCGGTGGCTCCGGCGCACCCGCGTGAACCTGCGCGGTGCGCAGCGTAACGCAGCGTCTCCGACGGGCATACCCGGTGCCACTTCTGGAGCCCCGGAAGCCGCTTACCATGAACCCCGCGCTCAGAATCCCCCACGCCGCTGCCGCCCGCCGTCAACCTGGCCGGCGCTCCCACCCTGGCGGAGCTGAAGATGCGGTACATCCGCCAGATGCTGGCGCGCACCACCGGCGACAAGCGGCGGGCCGCCCGCATCCTGGCGTGAGCGTCCGCACCCGGCAGCGGGTCGAGGCCAACGCCCGGGCCTCGACGGGTGCGCCGACCCGATCGACGACGGGGCCGCCGGGAGAGTATGATCAGCGGCCATGGGAAAGCTCGACGGGAAGGTCGCGCTGATCAGCGGAGGGGCTCGGGGGCAGGGTGCGGCGGAGGCGGTGACCTTCGTGCGCGAGGGAGCCAGAGTCGTCTTCGGCGATATCCGGGACGACGAGGGCAAGAAGGTCGAGTCGGATATCCGGGCCGCCGGCGGCGATGCCATCTACGTGCACCTCGACGTGACCAGCGAGCCGGACTGGCAGCACGCGGTCCGGCTCGCGAGCGACCGCTACGGCCGCCTCGACATCCTGGTCAACAACGCGGCCATCGTGATTCCGAAGGTGCCGATCGAAGAGCGCACCGCGGCCGAGTGGGATCAGGTGATGGCGATCAATGCCAAGGGCGTGTTCCTCGGGACCAAGTACGCGATCCCGGCCCTGCGGAAGGCCGGCGGCGGCTCCATCGTCAACATCTCCTCGGTGGCCGGCATCGGCCAGTCGCTCCACCAGGAGCCTGCCTACGCGGCGAGCAAGGGCGCCATCCGGATCTTCACCAAGGTCACCGCGAGCCAGCACGCGCGAGACAAGATCCGCTGCAACTCAGTCCATCCGGGGCCGGTCGACACCGAGATGTTCCACAGCGCCTTCCGCGACCGGGAGGCGATGGAGCGGCGGCTGCAGCGCGTGCCGCTGCAGCGCATGGGCACGGTGGCCGAGATCGTCGCCGCGGTCCTCTTCCTTGCCTCCGACGACTCCTCCTACATGACCGGCAGCGAGCTGGTCATCGACGGCGGCGCGCTCGCGCAATAGTGGGGTCAGGTCTTACATTCCGACATTTTTGCCACGCGCGGCGACGTCTGGAGTGAACCCCTGGGGGGATCCACGTCGCTGCTTGCCACGAAAATGTCGGAATGTAAGACCTGACCCCGTTACGAGCCCGTTACGAGCCCGCCGGCAGCTCCTGACCCCACGACTCCATGGCCGGGCGCAGCGGGGTGAATTCCCGCACGCGGCCGGCGGCCCCGGCGAGGATGGTGTCGATCGTCGCGCGCTCGGCGGCGGATAGCTCGAGCTCGGCGCCCGCGTCGTTGGCATCCACCTCGGCGGCGGTGCGTGCGCCCACCAGCGCGGTCGAGACCGCGGGGTTGGCCAGCACCCAGGCCAGCGCGATCTGGCTGAGCGGCACGCCACGCGGGTCGGCCACCTCGCGGCGCAGGCGGTCGGCCACGCCCACGTTGGTCTTGAGGTTCTCGCCGCGGAAGATCGGCTGACCGAACGCGACGCCGCCCGCCCGCCAGTCCCGCGCCGGGTCGAAGGTAGTCGCGGCGGTGAAGGCGCCCGTGAGCAATCCGTGGCCGAGCGAGCCGTAGCCCATCACCCCGATGCCCTCGTCTCGGCAGTACGGGAACGTCTCCTGCTCCTGGCGCCGATCGAACATGTGGTAACCGACCTGGGAGACGTCCACCCGACGGGCGCTCATGCACTCCGCGAGCATCGCCCCGGTGAAGTTGGAGACCCCCACGAAGCGCACGCGGCCGGAGGCCACCACGTCCTCGAGGGCGCGCATGGTTTCCTCGACCGGGGTCGCGGCGTCCGGCCAGTGCACGAGCAAGACGTCGACCCAGTCGGTGCGCAGGCGCCCGAGGCTGGCGTCGATCTCCCGGAAGATGTTCGCGCGGCTAGCGTCGCGCAGCGGCCCGGGCTGGCCCAGCGGCGGCGCCTTCACCCCGCACTTCGTGACCAGGATGACGTCTTTGCGCCGGCCGTCGAGCGCGCGGGCCACCACTTCCTCGGAGTGCCCCGCACCGTACGCGGGGGCGGTGTCCACGCAGTTGACGCCTCGGTCGAGCGCGCGATGGATGGCCCGGATGGCCCCGTCGTCCTCGATGGCGCCGTAGCGATCGCCGGCCATCGGCCAGCAGCCGAATCCCACCACCGACACCTGCAGACCGGTCCGACCGAACGGGCGATAACGCATGACCGCCTCCGCGATGCAGCCTCGACGACGGATCCCCGGCGTCCGGCCGCAGCATAACCCGCGAGGAAGGCGTGTGGTAGGATCCGCGCCATCCCGGAGGAACTCGTCATGCGCATCGTCGCCGAGCCGCTCCGCATCGTCCCGCCCGAGGCCTCCTAGCCGTGTCCACCGGACGGGAGCGCGACCTGGTGGGCTACGGCGGCAACCCGCCTCACCCGCACTGGCCGGGCGAGGCTCGCATCGCGGTGAACTTCGTGATGAACTACGAGGAGGGCTCGGAGTACAACGCGCAGGACGACGGCTTCTCCGAAGCCACCCTCACCGAGGCCGGCGCGGGAGCTTACGGCGTGAAGGGCCGCGATCTCGCGGCCGAGGGCCTCTTCGAGTACGGCAGCCGCGTCGGCTTCTGGCGCGTCCGGCGAATCTTCACCGAGCGCCGTCTCCCCTTGACCGTGTTCGGCTGCGCGCTGGCGCTCGAGCGCAATCCCAAGGTCGCGGCGGCCATCCGCGAGTCGGGCTGGGACGTCTGCTCGCACGGCTGGCGCTGGGTGAAGCACTACGACCTCACCGAGGATCAGGAGCGCGAGCACATCGGCAAGGCGGTCGAATCGCTGCAGCGGACGGTGGGCGAGCGCCCGCTCGGCTGGTACTGCCGCTACGGCCCGAGCGTCAACACCCGGCGCCTGGTCGTGGAAGAGGGCGGCTTCCTCTACGACTCCGACGCCTACAACGACGAGCTGCCCTACTGGGTGCGCGTCGGCGACCGGACGCACCTGGTCGTGCCCTACAGCCTGACCGCCAACGACGGGAAGTTCGGCAGCGGCGGGTTCTTCACCGCGGACGACTACTTCACGTTCGTGAAGGACGGCTTCGACGTGCTCTATCGCGAGGGCAAGACCCAGCCCAAGATGATGTCGCTCGGCCTGCACATGCGCCTGATCGGCCACCCTTCACGGGCTGCCGGCCTCGAGCGCGCGCTCGACTACATGGCGAGCCACCGCGACGTCTGGTTCACCCGGCGCATCGACATCGCCCGCCACTGGGCCGCTACCCACCCAGGCTGATGAAAAAGGCCCATCCGCGTCGTTGGCGCCCTCGGCCGCACGCTCGCCTTCATCCTCAACATGCCTATGGCATCTTGACCGTGGGCCACTCGAACCGCGAGACGCCTCGCGTGCGGCCCTCGGGGGCCGCCTCGCATCTGGACCTTTTGGATCAGCCTGGGCGTTCCTCCGTCTGTTACGTGGCGGCGCGGGTGCCGCCGTAGGCGACGCTCGGGGCGACCGCGCTGTCGTCGAAGATGAGCTTGGCGCGCGACTCGACGATGCGCGTCCAGTTGCCCACCGCGGTCTCCGACCACTCCGCGTCCGGCCGCGGCTCGTCGTCGAAGTTGCCCGAGGTGTCCTGACCACGCATCAGCATCGCGGCCTGGCGCACGCGGGCGGGCGTGGCCCAGGTGGGCACCATCTCGACCAGCAGCAGGAAGCGGCGTTGGGGGCCCAGGTTCGTCCCCGAGCTGTGCACGAGCGAGTTGTCGAACATCACCATCTCGCCGGGCGCGAGCGCGAAGTCGACGGCCCGGGACTCGTCGAACTCGTCGATGATGAACTGGCCCTTGGCGAGGATGCTCTTGGGGTCGTCCTTCTCGGCGTGCTTCAGGATGCCCCACTTGTGCGAGCCGGGGATGCCGCGGAGGCACCCCTGACTGATCCCGCACTCGGAGAGCGCCAGTCCGCCCAGCACCACCGGCCGCGCCGCCCCGTAGGCCGAGTCCTGGTGCCAGCCCGCAAACGTCTCGCCGTCGGCCTTCTTCACCCGCCAGGCCATGCTCCAGCAGCGGAGATTCGGCCCGACGAGGTCCTCGAAGATGTCCAGGATGTGCGGGTCCTCGGCGATCTCGAGCACCCACGGCGCCAGCAGGTGCGACTTGGTCTTCATCTTCTTGATGTCGGGCACGCGCGCTTCCAGCGCCTCGAACCGCGCGCGGTAGTGCCGCGCGCGCTCGGGGCTCATCGCGCGAACCGGGGAGAGACAGCCGTCGCGCTGGAACGTGTCGATCTGGGCCTGGGTCAGCACCTTGGGCATGCCGCGCTCCTCTCCTTACGGGTCCGACGTCGGGACAATGTCGCAATGTAAGACCTGACCCCGGTAGATGCGGGTGACGCGGGGGCCGATCGTGGTGGCGACGTGGTGGGGCCCGAGGCCGTGACGGGCGGCAACCTCGGCGGGGGTGATCTCGAGGTCACCCTGGCGGCCGATGATCACGACCTCGTCGCCCACGGTCGCGTCCGGGATCGCGGTGAGGTCGATGCGCGTGTGCTCGAGCGACGGCGAGCCGATGAGCGGCGCCGCGCGGCCTCGGACCAGCACGCGGCCGGCGTGGAGCCAGCGCAGCCCGTCCGCGCTGCCCATCGGCACCACCCCGAGGCGCATCGGTGCTCCGACCGGAAACGGCGCCTGCTCGGTGAACCGCTCGCGCGGAGCCAGCTCCTTCACCGCGATCACCCGCGTCGCCAGCGCGCGCAGCACCGGCCGCAGCGGCAGCAGCTCAGTCTCCTCGGGGAACGTGATGCCGTAGAGCATGCGCCCGGGGTCGACCGCGTTGAGGTAGGTGTGCGGGAAGCGGAGCACGAACGGGCTGGCCGCGAGCAGGCGCACCGGCACGCGGACGCCGCGCGCCTCCAGCTCGTCCACCACCGCGGTGAAGCGGCCAGCCTGCCAGTCGGCGTACGCCGGGTCGCCGCCCGGCTCGGCGTGGGGATGGGCGCAGAGGCCGGCCAGGGTCAGGCGCGGCAGCTCCAGCATGGCGAGGATGGTCTTGACCGCCTGCTCGGCCGGGACGCCGAGCCGCTCGAGCCCGACGTCGACCTTCACGACGATGTCGCACGGCCCGGTCGCGGCCCGGGAGTAGGCGCGCGCCGACTCCAGATCGACCAGGGTCGGCACCAGCCGATGCGTCAGGGTCTCGGCTGCCGCGTCGGGCAGCGAGTTGGGATAGACGAGGATGGGGGCGGTGATGCCGCGTTGACGCAGGCGCACGCCTTCCGAGAGATCGGCGACCGCGAGCCAGTCCGCGCCGCTCCGCACGAAGACCGCGCCCATCTCGGCGGCGCCGAAGCCATAGCCATCGGCCTTCACCACGGCGAAAATGCGCCGCTCCGGCCCGACCAGCTGACGGACCGCGCGCAGGTTGTGCGCCGCCGCGTCGAGATCGATTTCCAGAGTGGTTGGGCGCAGCGGCGTGGTCACGGCCGACGGCTCATGCGGTGGCCGCCTTGAGATCGTCGAGCTGCTTGCGCACGCCGGCCACCATGCTGGCCAGGTCCGAGCACAGCATCACGAGGTCGAAGCCACGCTTCACCGCTCCCGCCGCGAAGGCCGCGCTCGCGCAGTGCATCGCCGCCTTCTTGCCGTGCTTGTGGGCCGCGTCGCGGATGCGGTCGCAGGTCGCCAGGTGCACCGGGTCGGGATTGTCGCCCCGCGGGGGCAGCCCCAGCGCGAACGACAGGTCGGCGGGCCCGATGTAAATGCAGTCGAGACCCGGCGTGGCGCAGATGGCGTCCAGGTTGGCCAGGCCCTCCTTGGTCTCGATCATGCCCATCACGACGATCTCGTCGTTGGCGTGGGCCACGTAGTCGGCCCCGCCGTAGTGCACGGCCCGCACCGGCCCCGACGAGCGCATGCCGACCGGAGGATAGCGGGACGCGGCCACCGCCCGGGCGGCGTCCGCGGGAGTGTTGATCAGCGGCACCAGGATGCCGTAGGCCCCGAAGTCGAGGGCTTTCATGATGGTGGCCGGATCGTTCCAGGCCACCCGCACCACCGGCACCGTGTCGGTCTGGGAGACGGCCTGCAGCATCGGCCAGAGGTTGGCCATGTCGGTGAGCCCGTGCTGCATGTCGATGACCAGCGCGTCGAATCCCTGGCGCGCCATCACTTCCGCGGTGAAGCCGTTGCTCACCGAGAGCCAGCCCATCGTCACGCACTTGCCGTCGCGCCAGACCTGCTTGATCTTGTTCGGTCGCATCGTCACACCTCGTCGAATGGGATCGCCGGAGTGCGCCGGCGCGCGCGGGCGAAGCGTATCACAGGGGCGGTGGGATCACACGGCCCCCTCACCCTGCCTTCTCCCCGGTGGGGAGAGGGAGCGAGTCACGAGCCGGTCAGGCTGGAGAGGACGCGGAAGAAGTCCGGAAACGTCTTGGACACGCACGCCGGATCCACGATCCGGATGCCGGGCGCGCGCAGGCCGGTCACCGCGAAGCTCATCGCGATGCGGTGATCCTCGTAGGTCTGCACATCCGTCGGCTCGGGCGTGCCGGGATGAATCGTGACCGAGTCCCACTCGCTGTCCACCCGCAGGCCCATCCGCCGCAGCTCCGTGGCGGCGGCCACCGGCCGATCGCTCTCCTCGAAGTGGGTCTGCGCGATCCCGCGCACGGTGACCGGCCCGTCCGCGAAGGGCGCGATGGCCATCAGCGTGGTGGCCACGTCGCCCATGCGCGTGAAGTCCCCCTCCACCGCGGAGAGCCGGGGCGGGCCCTGCACGGTGATTTCGTCGTCTGCGATCACCACGTCGCAGCCCATGCCTCGCAGCACGTCGAGCAGGCCCAGGTCGCCCTGCACCGAGGCGCGGCCGAGCCGCGGCACCACCACCCGGCTCCCGGTGACCGCGGCGGCCGCGAAGAAGTAGGACGCCGCCGAGGCGTCGGGCTCCACCGCGTAGTCGCGCGCCTCGTACCGCTGGCCCGCGGGTACGCGAAAGTGGTGATCCCCTTCGCGCTCCGCTCCCACCCCGAACGCCTTCATCGTCGACAGCGTCATCGTGATGTAGGGCGCCGACACCAGCGGGCCCTCGACTTCCAGCTCGACATCGGATTTCGCGTAGGGCGCGGCCAGCAGCAGCGCGCTGAAGTACTGGCTGGAGATGTCGCCGCGCATGCGCGTGCGCCCGCCGGCCAGGCCGCTCGCCCGCACGATCACCGGCGGGCACCCGGTGCCGTCGCGGCTCTCCGCGTCGACCCCGAGGGCGCGGAGTCCGTCGAGCAAGGGCTGGATCGGCCGCTTGCGCATCGCGGGCGATCCGTCGACGACGAACGTGCCCTCGCCGAGCGCCACCGCCGCGGTGAGGAAGCGCGCAGCGGTACCCGCGTTGCCGATCTCGAGCGTGACCTCGCGCGCGGGGAAGCGGCCGTCGACGCCGTCGACCACGAACGTCCGCGCCGCCTCGTCCGCGCGTACGCGCACCCCCAGCGCCTCGAGCGCCCGATGCATGTAGCGCGTGTCGTCCGACCAGAGCGCGCCGGTGATCCGGGAGCGGCCACGGGCGAGCGCCGCCACCAGCAGCGCGCGGTTGGAATAGCTCTTCGAGCCCGGCAGCGTGACCGTCGCGTCGAAGGGCTTGGCGATCGGCTCGATCGGCAGGGGCGACGCGGTCTCGCGGCTCATGACGCGCGCATCATACCGCCCCGCCCCGATCTCGGGCCAGCCGCGGGGCCCCCGCGACGGGGCTGGAAGCCTGTACTCGGGCGAATGTGCCGCACCGGATCTGCACATCGCGCCAAGTGGCCGTTCTGGCTGACCCCGACCGTGGCACCCGCATTGCCTCCTCCAGCATTCCAAGGAGGAAGCCCATGACTTGGAAATCGACGATCGGAATATCGATCGGACTGTGCCTGACTTTATTTCTGATCGGCGGGTTCGCCCTCGACGCGAGCGCGCAGCAGCCGTCGGCCCCCGCGCCGGCCGCGCCCGCGACCCCGGCGGATCCCAAGCCCGTGGCCCCGGATAGCGGCGGGACCCAGCCCAGTCAGTCGCAGCCCCCGCAGCCACAGGCTCCCCAGCTGCAGCCGGCCCCCCCGACCAGCACCCAGACCGAGACGCGCACGGAGAAAACCGAGCGCATTGTCGAGCGCGAGCCCGGCAAGTTCCTCGGCGTCGATCCCACCGTCGCGATGATCCTGGGCGCGGCGCTCCTGATCGTGATCGTATTCGGCCTGGTGGCGATGGGCCGCCGGCGCGACGAGATGTCGCACACCCACAACCGCGTCTGAGCCTTCTCACCACCGCGGCACGGCAGCCTCTCGACCGCCGGGAGGCTGCCGCCGCGGCGCCTACGAGATGCGCCAGGCCTTGTCCACGTAGCGACGGCCGTCTACTTCTGTCACCTGGATCGTGGCCCGGTAGGCGTTCGCGCGGGCGACGTGTACGCGCCGCTCGTCGACGATCTGCTCGGGATCCGGCCCGCCGTCGAGCGCTTCCGCCAGCACGCGACCGTCCAGTCGCGACCCGGCCGGATGGCCTCGCGCGGGGTCGTGGCCGAGCAGCGCCAGCACGGTCGGCGCCACGTCCACGTTGCCGGCCGCGGCGGGCACGGTCGTGGCCCGCTTGATCCCGGCGCCCCACGCGAAGAGCGTGTTGCGCACGTTCCACGGGCTCAGGCTGCCGTGATCGCTCGCATACAGCCGGGCGCCGCCGCTCACACAGGCGAAGTCCGCGCCGGGCACGCCGAAGGCGTTCAGCTGAGAGGTCCAGGGAAACGTCAGCAGCAGGTCGCACCCCCGCTCCGGGTTGGCCGCGTGGATCAGGTCGAGCGAGAACGTGCCCTCCACCGCGCCGAGCGCATCGCCGGGCGCTTTACCGGCCGTGAACAGGACGCCGCCCCAGTCCGCCGCCTGAATCAGCCGCGCGATCCGGGCAACTCGCTCTCGGTCGCGGCCCTCGACGTGGAGCGCCACCGCCTGTCCGCTGCTGGCCAGCACCACGTCGCCGGAATCCGGCGCCGCCTTGAGCCCCGCCTCGACCAGCGCACCCGCCACGTCGACGCCGCGCGTGTTGGTGCTGAAGCCGTGATCCGACGCCACCAGCACCGCGGTGTGCTCCGCGAGGCCGACCTCGTCCAGGCTCGCGAACACCCGGGCGATCTCCGCGTCGTCGTGGCGCAGGGCCTCGCGCGAGGCCGCCGAGCCCACGCCCCCGTGGTGCTGGCTGTGATCCGGCTCAGTCAGCCAGTCGATCACCACGTCCGGGCGCAGCTCGGGCAGCACGTAGTCACGCAGCACTCGCTGCGTCCAGGTGACCGCGTCGTCGTACCGCGGCGCGCCCGGCTCCTTCCGTGGCGCCGGGCCGAAGCGCGCCAGGATCGCTTCGCTGACCTCGGCCGGGTAGGCCACCGTCTTGCCCGGGTCGAAGGAGCCGTTGACGACCGCGCCGATGCCCTGGACCGCGCGGGGATTCAGCAAGAATGCGCTGCCCGTCGAGCCCGAGCTGACCGCGGCGAGTCGGAGCCCCAGGGCGTGCAGGCGCTCGGCCAGCGTCGGGACCAGCAGCAGCCGGCCGCCGCTGACCCGGTCGAGGGCCAGAAGATTGTGGTAGTTGCCGCTGTCGAGTGCGCGAGCCGCATCGACCGCCGGGACGTAGAGCTGGTTGCCGAGCAGCCCGTTGGCCCCGGGCTGGGCTCCGGTCGAGAGGGCGGCCGCGTTGACCCGGGTCACGGTGGGAAACACGGCGTGGCTGCTGGCGAAGCGCACGCCCTCCGCACGCAGGCGGAAGAGGGTCGGCGTGTCCTCGCGCGTGATCGAGTCGGGGCGGAGGCCGTCGAGGACGAAGGCGATGACGAGCCGCGGGCCGGTCGTCATCGTCGTCCGTCCGCTAGCACGTGTCCGACTAACCTCCGTTCGAACGCGGGCTTCGCCCGCGCCATCCCGGTTCTGCGGGGAGGCTCGGAGAGGGCCGCCGAGGCCCCTTCGATTTCTCTAGGCCGGGTCGATGCCCACGATCTCGTTGAACCGGCCGAAGCCGATGTAGAGCGTGGTGTGGGCGACCAGCTCGATCACCTCGGCCTCCGAGAACTGAGCGCGCAGCTCCGCCCAGAGCGCATCGTCGACCTTGCGGTGATCCACCGCCAGCTTCTCGGCAAAGCGCACCGCGGCGCGCTCGCGCGGGGTCAGCCGCTCGGAGGTCTCGTCATCGATCGCCGCGATCTTCTCCTCGGTCGCGCCAGCATGCCGGGCCCCGGCATAGCGCGCCTTGAGTCAGTAGCGACAGCCGTTGAGACCCGCGATCTTCAGGCGCACCAGCTCGCGGATGACCGGGTCGATGGTGCCCTCGCGCACCAGCGCGCCCCGGAAGGCGGCCAGCGCCTTGACCACCGCCGGGTTCCGCGCGTAGGTGCGCGTGCTCGCCGAGGTGCCGATCTGACGCTCGGACTCCTCGCACAGGTGCCGGATGTCGGCGTCGACCTCGTTCATGCTGAGCGGCTGCATTCTCGCCATCGTTGCCTCCCTGGGGTCAGGTCTTACATTCCGACATTTTCGCGCGTAACGTTCCACGCAACCGGCTGAAAATGTCGGAATGTAAGACCTGACCCCGTTCTAAGTTGCGGGTCCCCTTCCGGCTCTAATGCGCTCGGCTCGCCTTCGGCTCACCTCGCAAAGCTTCGGCCGCGGGCAGCCGCCGTTCTGAGGTCAAGTCGCTGCCAGCTCGCCCCGCCGGCGATCTGCGGGAGGAGGAAGACTTCGCTGGCTTCGTCGATTGGGGCGAAGAGGGCGTCCTGGTAGATCTGGCCGTCGATGGCGACGGCGACGCCGGTCTCCAGGTGTGGCTCCAGCGCCGGGTGCAACTCGGCGAGCTGCCGGAAGAGCTGCTGGACGGACGTCGCCGAGAGATCGAACTCGGCGACGCCGCCCGTCACCTGCGCGAGGTTGCCGACCAGCACCACTCGCGCCATGCGTGTCGGATCAGGCCTTGTTCAGGCCCTTGTCCTTGAGCGCCTTCAGCACCTTGGGCGGCGACATCGGCAGCTCGGTGAAGCGGACGCCGGTGGCGTTCTCCATCGCGTTGGCGATGGCGGCCAGCGGCGGCACGATCGGCGTCTCCCCCACGCCGCGGACGCCGTAGGGATGCTTGGGGTTGCCCACCTCCACCAGCACCGTGTCGATCATCGGCACGTCGGAGGCCACCGGCATGCGGTAGTCGAGGAAGCCCGCGTTCTGCAGCTTGCCGTCCTCGCCGTAGATGTACTCTTCGTTCAGCGCCCAGCCGATACCCTGGACCGCCCCGCCCTGGTACTGCCCCTCCACGTAGGCGGGATGCAGCGCCCGCCCCGCGTCCTGCGCCACGGTGTAGCGCAGGATCGTGGTGCGCCCGGTCTCGGGATCCACCTCGAGGTCCACCAGGTGCGTGCCGAAGCTCGGACCCGCCCCCTGGGCGTTGATGCGGCCGGAGCCGCCGATGGGGCCGCCGGTCTTGCCGGAGACCTTGGCGAAGTCGGCGATCGTCATCGGCTTGACCTTCTCGCCGAGCGCGCCGAGCGGCCGCACCGCGCCGTCCTTCCACTCCACCTGATCGGGCTTCGCCTCCCACAGCTTGCACGCCCGCGCGATCAGCTCCTGCTTGATCTGCCTGGCCGCCTCCACGATGGCCATCGAGCCCGAGAACGCGGAGCGGCTGCCGCCGGTGAGGAAGTTGAAGCCCAGCGAGCCGGTGTCGCCGATGATCGGCCGGATCTTCTCGTAGGGTACGCCCAGCTCGTCGGCGGCCACCGAGGTGAGCGCCGCGCGCAGGCCGCCGATGTCCGGGGTGCCGGCCATCAGCGAGATCGTGCCGTCCTCGTTCACGGTCAGCGACACCGACGTCTCACCGCCGATGTTGAACCAGAAGCCGGAAGCCACCCCGCGCCCCTGCCACTTGCGCAGCGGCGTGTTCCAGTGCTCGGTCTTCTTGATCGAGTTCAGCGTCTCCTCGAGGCCGATCGGCCCGAACTTCGGCCCGTACGCGGCCTTGGTGCCCTCGCGCGCCGCGTTCATCATCCGCAACTCGATCGGGTCCAGGCCGAGCTTCTTGGCGATCTCGTCCACCACGCTCTCGACCGCGTACTCCGAGATCGGCGCGCCGGGGGCCCGGTACGCGGCCACCTTCGGCCGGTTCGAGACCACGTCGTAGCCGATCACGTGCACGTTCTCGATGTCGTACGGCGCGTAGGCGCACATGGTGCCCGGCTGCACCGGCGAGCCCTGGAAGGCGCCCGCCTGGTACTTCAGCTCGGCGAAGCCGGCCACGAACTTGCCGTCCCTGGTCGCGCCCATCTTCACCCGCACCGTGGCGCCCGAGGTCGGGCCCGAGGCCTTGAAGACCTCCTCGCGCGACATCACCATCTTCACCGGCCGCTTCGCCTTGCGCGACAGCGCGATGGCGAGAGGCTCGAGGTAGACCACCGTCTTGCCGCCGAAGCCGCCGCCGATCTCGGTGGCGGTGACCCGGACCTTGCCCATGTCGAGCCCGAGCAGCCGCGCGCAGTGGGCGCGCACGATGAAGTGGCCCTGGGTCGTGGTCCACAGCTCGACGGACCCGTCCTCGGAGGCGCTGGCCACCGCGGCGTGCGGCTCGATGTAGCCCTGGTGCACCGGGGCGGTCTTGAACTCGCGCTCGACGATCAGATCGGCCTTCTTGAAGCCGGCGTCGACGTCGCCCACCTTGATCTCGACCCGCTTGGCCACGTTCGACGGCTTCTGAGGCTTCGGCTCCACGCCCACCGTGAACAGATCGTCGTGCAGCAGGGGCGCGTCGGGACGCATCGCCTCGACCACGTCGATGACGTGGGGCAGGACCTCGTACTTGACGTCGATCAGCTTGAGCGCCCGCCGGGCGATGGCCACGCTGGTCGCGGCCACCGCGGCCACCGCGTGCCCTTCGTAGAGGGCCTTCTCGCGGGCCATGACGTTCCGCACCACGTCCTTGTAGTTCATCATCATCTCGCCGGCCGGGATGAACTCGGACGGCTGGTCGCCGAAGTCGTCGCGGGTGATGACCGCCTTGACCCCGGGCAGCGCCTCGGCCTTCGAGGCGTCGATCGACACGATGCGCGCATGCGGGTGCGGGCTCCGCAGCACGCGGCCGATGAGCTGGCCGGGCAGGTTGAAGTCGGCGCCGAAGCGGGCGCGGCCCGTCACCTTGTCCACGCCGTCCGGACGGATCTGCCGCGTGCCGACGTACGAGTGTCCGTTCGCCTGGGAATGCCCGTTGGTCTCGGCCATGGGAAGTTAGCCCTTTCTCATCGCCGCGGCGGTGTCCATCACCGCGGTCACGATCTTGTCGTAGCCGGTGCACCGGCACAGGTTGCCGGCCAGCCAGAAGCGCACCTCATGCTCGCTCGGATTCGGGTTTCGCTCGAGCAGGGCCTTCGAAGCGACCAGGACGCCCGGGGTGCAGATGCCGCACTGCAGGGCAGCCGCTTCCAGGAACCGGCGCTGCAGCGGATGGAGCGAGTCGCCCTTGGCCATGCCCTCGATGGTCTCGATCTTCCGCCCCGACACCTCGCAGCCCAGCACGAGGCAGGAGCAGACGAGCCGCCCGTCGAGCATCACGCTGCAGGCCCCGCAGTCGCCGGAGGCGCAGCCTTCCTTGCTGCCGGTCAGGTTGAGCGTGTCGCGGAGCACGTCGAGGAGGGTCTCCTCCGTCTCGCAGAGGAACTCGACCGGGTCTCCGTTCACGACCGCTTCGATGTGGTGCTTGGCCATTAGTTGTTGCTCCTCGCTCGGTCCAGCGCGATCAGGGCGCTCCGCCGGGCCAGCACGGCCGCCACGTCGATGCGGAACTCGGTGGTGCCTCGCTTGTCGTCGATGGGACGGCACGCGGCCCGCGCCGCGGCCTCGAGCCGGTCCTGCGCCGGCTTGTCCAGCCGGCTCCCGATGATGGCCTGCGCCGCCTCGGGCACGAGCAGCACCCGCGCCGCCACCGCGCCCAGGCTCACCCGGGCCGCACTGATGACGCTGTTGCCGTCGAGGCTCAAGCTTACCCCCGCCCCGACGACCGCGATGTCCATTTCGGTGCGCGGGATGAAGCGCAGGTAGGCGTCGCTGGAGCGCGGCGGCCGCGGCGGCAGCCAGAACGACGCCACGATTTCGCCCTTCTGAAGGGCCAGCTTGCGGGGGCCCAGCATCACGTCCTCGACGGGCAGGTCGCGCCGGCCCGCGGGCCCCACCAGGCTGGCCAGAGCGCCGGCTGCGATCAAGGCGGGCACGCTGTCGGCGGCCGGCGAGCCATTGCAGAGGTTGCCGCCCAGCGTCGCGCGGCCCTGCACCTGGGTCGAGCCGATGAGGTTGGCGGCCTCGATGACGCCGGGCCAGACCTGCTTGAGCTGTGGATGGTCCTTCAGCTCGGCGCCGGTGACCGCGGCGCCGATGCGCCAGCCCCCCTTGTCCTGGGTGATCTCGCGCGCCTCGGGAATGCGCTTGATGTCGACGATCAGGTCGGGATCGACGACGTCGGCGCGCATCTGGACCAGGAGGTCGGTGCCTCCCGCCAGGACCCGCGCTTCGCCCTTCGCTCCCGCCAACAGGGCGACGGCCCCTTCCAACGACTCGGGTGCTTCGTATCGCATGTGTGGTGTCAGGCTCCTCGGTGTGATCGTGCGGCTCAGTCGGGCATCATACCCCAAGCCCCCGCTGCCTTGCCGCCGTGGGGGATTATTAAGGATGTCGCCGGGCCGCACAAGGGCCGCCGGTAGGCCCTGGAATTGCAGCACCAGCCTGACGCGGTGGATACGGTGGTCTGCTGCCACGTCTGTGGGCTGGTCCAGCGCCAGGAGGCGCTCGGCCCCGGCATGCTGGCTCAGTGTGCGCGATGCGGGGCCCGGCTCGGCGAGCGCAAGCCCAACAGCCTGTCCCGTACTGCCGCCTTCACCCTCGCCGCCCTGGCGCTCTACGTTCCCGCCAATGTTTTTCCGATTCTGCGCATGGATCTCTACGGCGTCCACTCGGAGAGCACGGTGTGGGAGGGCTGCAAGAGCCTCTTCCAGCGGGGCGAGATGCTGGTGGCGGTCGTGGTCTTCCTGGCGAGCATGGTCATCCCCTTCCTCAAACTACTCGGTCTTTTCTTCCTGGTCCTGACCGCGCGCTTCCGCTTCCGCCGGCGCCGGCCGATGCGGACGTGGATCTACCGGGCGATCGACCTGGTCGGCCCCTGGGCGATGCTCGACGTATTCCTGCTGGCGATCCTCGTCTCCCTCGTCAAGCTGGGCGAGCTCGCCACCGTGTTGCCGGGCCCGGGGCTCTTCGCGTTCAGCGCGGTGGTGGTGCTCACCATCCTGGCCTCGAGCAGCTTCGATCCGACCTTGATCTGGGCCGAGCGCGACGTCGGGCCGTGACGGATCGGCCGCCCGACCCGACGCCTCCGCCGACACCGGCGGCGCGAGCCCCGGACGACGACGTCACCGACGCTCCGCTGCCGCGGGCGACGGTCCGCCGGCGTCGGTGGCGAGTCCCGTTCGTCTGGATCGTCCCACTGGTGGCCGCGATCGTGGCGGGCAGCCTGATCTACCAGCGCATGCAGGAGCGCGGGCCGACGATCACCATCAAGTTCCGCGATGCGAGCGGCGTGAAGCCGGAGCAGACCGAGATGCGGTACCGCGGCGTCCCGGTGGGCCAGGTCCGGAGCGCGGAGATGACCGAGGACCAGCAGTACGTGGTGGTGACGGTGCAGCTGCGCCACACCGCCCAGAGCCTGGCGCGCGAAGGCTCGCGCTTCTGGATCGTGCGCCCCGAGGTCGGCTTCGGCACCGTGCGCGGGCTCAGCACCGTGCTCACCGGCTCGTACATCCAGTCGCTGCCCGGCCGTGGCAAGGCCAAGCGCGACTTCATCGGGCTCGAGAGCGCCTCGCCGACCATGGGCCAGGCGGGCCTCAGCGTCACGCTGGCCTCCGCGCAGATCGGGTCGGTGCGGGTCGGCTCGCCGATCTTCTATCGCGGCGTCGAGGTGGGCTCGATCACCGCGACCGAGCTGAGCCGCGACGCAACCGCCGCCCACGCGAAGGCGTTCATCGACCAGCGCTACGCGCGCCTGGTCCGGATCGGCTCGCGCTTCTGGATGGTGGGCGGCGTCGACGTCGACTTCGGCCTGTTCCGCGGGCTGCAGGTCAACGTGGATTCGTTGCGCTCGCTGGTGACCGGCGGCATCGCCTTCGCCACGCCGGGGGAGGGCGAGACCGCGCGCGACGGCACGCTCTTCCTGCTGCACGACAAGCCGCAGAAGGAGTCGCTCGACTGGCGGCCG
>Ga0081455_10000434_pt1 | contig 54939 bp, 53 predicted proteins | sample TabmetS3T2R1_FD_70207 | JGI IMG/M metagenome (GOLD analysis project Ga0081455, IMG submission 70207) | Tabebuia heterophylla rhizosphere microbial communities from the University of Puerto Rico - S3T2R1 | ecosystem: Host-associated > Plants > Roots > Rhizosphere ...
ACCTCATCGCACTCCGGCGGGTCGCAAGCTGCCGCGGTGCCAGCGCGCCGCGATCTCTCCGATCTGTTCCGCGCCACCGAGATCGACGCGCGCCTCGTTGGCATGCTGGGTGCGCTGGTGCTCATCTGGATCGGGGTCGACATCCTGTCCGGCGGCGCCTTCCTGACGCCGCGCAACCTGTGGAACCTGTCCGTCCAGACCGCGTCGGTCGCCGTCATGTCCGCCGGCATGGTGCTGGTGATCGTCGCGCGGCATATCGATCTCTCGGTCGGGTCCATCCTCGGCGTGGTCGGTATGATCATGGGCGTGACCCAGGCCGAGCTCCTGCCGCGCTGGCTCGGATACGAGCATCCGCTCATCTGGGTCGCTGCCTTGGCTGTCGGGCTCGCTGTCGGCGCCGCGATCGGCCTGCTGCATGGCGTGATCGTCGCCTATCTCGGCGTGCCAGCCTTCATCGTGACGCTGGGCGGCCTGCTGGTGTGGCGCGGCTGCGCCTGGTGGATCACGTCGGGCCGTACCGTGGCGCCGATGGACGATGCCTTTCGGCGCATGGGCGGCGGCGTCGAGGGCGCGATCGGTGCGACCTGGACCTGGCTGGTCGCGTTGCTCGCCTTTGCCGCCATCGTCTGGCGTACGCTGCACGCCCGCCGGCGGCGTCGAAAGGTCGGCTTCGCCCTGCGGCCGATCTGGGCCGAGGTGACCGTCGCCGGGCTCGCCTGCCTCGGCGTGCTCGCGGTGGTTCTCGTCGCCAACAGCTACGACCTGCCGCCGCGCGTCGCCGAGCGCCTCGCCGAGGCGCGAGGCATCGCCGTGCCACCGGAAGGCTTTTCGATCGCGCACGGTCTCGCCGTGCCGGTGCTGATCGCCGTGGGGGTGGGTATCGTCGTCACCTTCCTCGCCCAGCGCACGCGCTTCGGCCGCTACGTGTTCGCGATCGGCGGCAACCCGGAAGCGGCGGAGCTGTCGGGCGTCGACACCAGGCGCGTCACCGTGCTGGTCTTCGTGCTGATGGGCGCGTTGTGCGCCGTGGCGGCCGCCATATCGACCGCACGCCTCAACGCGGCGACCAACGCGCAAGGCACGCTCGACGAGCTCTATGTCATCGCCGCCACGGTGATCGGCGGCACGTCGCTGGGCGGCGGGCTCGGCACTGTCGCCGGCGCCATGCTCGGTGCCCTCGTCATGCAGAGCCTGCAGTCGGGCATGGTGTTGATGGGCCTCGATACGCCGCTGCAGAACATCGTCGTCGGCCTGGTGCTGGTCGTCGCCGTGTGGCTCGACCGGCTCTATCGCTCGCGTGCATTGAAGGGGAGTGCGGGATGAGCGACACATCGCCCCCGCCCCGCACGCCACTCGTCGAGATGCGCGGCATGAGCATCAGCTTCGGCGGCGTGCGCGCGGTCGATGACGTGTCGCTCGACCTTCAGGGGGGTGAGGTCGTCGGCCTGCTCGGCCACAACGGCGCCGGCAAGTCGACGTTGATCAAGATGCTGTCGGGTGCCTATCGGCCCGATGCCGGCGAGATCCTGATCGACGGCCGGACGACCGCGATCAACAGCCCGCGCGATGCCAGGCGCTGCGGCATCGAGACGATCTATCAGACCCTGGCGCTCGCCGAGAATCTCGACGCCGCGGCCAACCTGTTCCTGGGGCGCGAGCTCTGCGATGCATGGGGCACGCTCGACGACGTCGCCATGGAGGCCGAGACGCGCAGGGTGATGGCGCGTCTCAATCCGCATTTCGCCAAGTTCAAGGAGCCTGTGCGCGCGCTCTCCGGCGGCCAGCGCCAGGCTGTCGCCATTGCCCGGGCGATCCACTTCAACGCCCGCGTGCTGATCATGGACGAGCCGACGGCGGCGCTGGGGCCGCAGGAAACTCGGCAGGTCGCCGATCTCATCGTGCAGCTCAAGAAGGAGGGGATCGGCATCTTCCTCATCAGCCACGACATCCACGACGTGTTCGACCTGGCCGACCGCGTGGCGGTGATGAAGAACGGCAAGCTCGTCGGCACGGCGCATACACACACCGTCACCAAGGACGAGGTGCTCGGCATGATCATTCTCGGCAGCTGTCCGCCCGCCGCCACGCCGGGTCCGGGCGCAGTCGTTGCCGGCAATGCCTGAGCGGCCCATGACACGGCACACGTCGCGGCGCACGCTCGACGATGTCGCCCGAGCCGCCGGCGTCAGCCTCGCGACGGCCGATCGCGCGCTCAACGGCCGGCCGGGCGTGCGCGAGCAGACACGGCGCAAGATCGAGGACGCGGCCCGCCGCCTCAGCTACCGGCCCGACCGCGCCGCCGCGGCGCTGGCGCGCGGCCAGCGCTGGCGTTTCTGCTTCGTGCTGCCGGTCGGTGACAACGTCTTCATGAGCCAGCTCGCCGAGGCGGTGCGCGAGACGGCGGCCTGGATGGCCGAGGAGCGGGCCGATATCGAGCTCGTGCATGTCGATGTGTTCGAAGGCCCGGTGCTGGCGCGCGAGCTTGCGAAGCTGGGTCCGAGCTATGATGGCTTCGCGGTCGTGGCGCTCGATCATCCGGCGGTGCGCGAGGCCATCGACATGCTTGTCGCAGCGGGACGCTATGTCGTCACCTTGGTGTCGGACGTGCTGACCTCGCGGCGCCACCACTATGTCGGCCTCGCCAATTTCGCCGCCGGCCGGACGGCCGGCACGCTGCTCGGCCGCTTCGTCGGGGCGCGCATCGGCTCGGTCGGCGTGATCGCGGGCTCGCTCGCGCTGCGTGACCACGCCGAGCGCCTCGCGGGCTTCGTCCAGGCGATCGCCGAGGTGGCGCCTCATCTCGACGTCGCGCCGGCGCGCGAGGGTCGCGACAATCGCGAGCGCACCGAGGCCGCGACCGAGGGGCTGCTCGAGCTGTATCCCGACCTCGTCGGTCTTTACGTGATCGGCGCCGGCAAGCGCGGCGCGGCGGCCGCGCTCGAGCGGGCGGGCCGCGGTCGCGATATCGTCTTCGTCGGCCACGAGCTGACGGCCGACACCCGCAGCTTCCTGCTCTCGGGCACGATGGATGCCGTGATCAACCAGGACGCCGGCCACGAGGTCCGCTCGGCGGCGCGCGTGCTGCTCGCCCATTGTGAAGGTCGGCCGATCAACTCCGCCCAGGAGCGCATCCGCATCGATGTCTTCGTGAAGGACAATTTGCCTTAGTCAGAAGGATGACACCGACCTCGATGACCAGGTGGCAGTCATCCTCCTGCCTTGGGTACGAAGCGCACGTTGGGCAGATTCTGGAAATGTCGATCGCAAGTAAGCAAGTCGGCACCGCGCGCTAGAGCCGTTGCATAGACGATCGCGTCTGCAGTCGCCAGCCTATGCTTGGCGCATAGCTCGGCAGCCGACAGAGCGGTGGCGGTGTCCAGATCGGCGACGACACAAGTTTCCGTGAAAGCGATTACGAGATCGGCTTTGTCTTCTCCGACCTCGCGCGTCAGCCATTTTCGCCAATTCAAGCTGCACGATCGTGGGTACCAGCCACTGCGAGCGGTCGGGCAACTCGGTAGCCATTTTCGTAGCGAGCGGCGAACCGGTCAGCCATTCGATCCACGCCGACGTATCGACGAGCCGCATCAGACGCGATCAGCTCGATCGCGATATTTTTCCTTTCTTGCCCCGCGCGCCAGGCCGGAAAGCTCATCGAGCGTGGGCACTGGCACCAGCAACATGCCCTGGCCCTTGGGAATGAAGGCGAACACCTGGCCTGCCTGCCAACGCCGCGCTGTCCGGATGGCCTTTGGAATGGAAATCTGGAATTTGGCGGAGAGCTTGGCGGTGTCCTTCGCGCCCATTACCTTTTGCCCTATCGATCAACGATATGTAAGAATCTAACATTGCCGAGGGAAGATTCAATCGAGGATCTCGCCGAGCGGCCCGATGAGCCGCGAGCTTTCCCATTGTGAGGTAGAAGAACGACCTGCCTCAAAAATCTCGCTGGCTTGACCGCGTCGCTCAGGCTCATGATCAGGCGATGTCACCCCGTCGCTGGGACGGGAGCCATCGGGAAGGGCACGGTCGGCGCGTTTGTGGCAGACGGCCGACACCCGCAGCTTCCTGCTCTCGGGCACGATGGATGCCGTGATCAACCAGGACGCCGGCCACGAGGTCCGCTCGGCGGCGCGCGTGCTGCTCGCCCATTGCGAAGGCCGGCCGATCAACCCCGCCCAGGAACGCATCCGCATCGATGTCTTCGTGAAGGACAGCCTGCCTTAGCTCGACGTTGAGATCGGGCTGCCAGCGCTCGGATGATGCATTCGTGACTATTCCCATAATTCCGGGTTGATCTTCGAGCGCACGAACAGCCTAAGTGGGAGCATGACTAAGGGTCATGCACTCACGTCGTGGGCAGAGCCACGCATGGTGGCCATCGGGCTCGCGGCGGTGATCGCGCACGGCGCGTCGCTGGCCTGGATCGGGCTTGTTCTGGCGGCGTTGCGGCGTTGCGCGCCGGTGCGGGTCGCGATCGAGCTCGTAAAGGCCGCCACCTTCAAGCGAAGGCAAAGCCAGACCGGCGCCAAAGGGGGGCGGCCGCCAAAGCCAACCGAAACCCAAAGCAAACCCAAACCAAACCCCAAGCTGAACCCAAGCCCAACCCACAGAAAACCACATCACCATCACCATCACCAACACCCTCAAGGGGAGAGCCCCTTCAGGGCTCTCCCTTCGAAGATCAGAAATCTTCTCCCGCTGCCGCGCGCGCGACCGGCCTGGGGGCCGACGCGCACGACACCATCGCTCGAATCCCAGCCAGGAAACGGATGCCCACATGACCCCGCAAACCCGGGAGCCGTCGCACGATTTCGAGGCCGAGGGGGCGCCGCCGGGCACAATTTCTTACCCCCGGCTCCGGTGCTTGGTTATTCCAACACCGTTCTGCAATCTCGCAATGCGGAAGCAGGCGTTCATTGGGGAGCGCACGAGGATTTTCCGCTAGAGGTGCCGGCCATGGGACGTCCCTCCAAAGGTCGCGCCGTCGTCGCGTCGGCTCCCGTCGTGATCCTGGTGCGCCCGCAGCTTGGCGAGAATATCGGCATGGCGGCGCGCGCCATGTTGAACTGCGGCCTGTCGAGCTTGCGGCTGGTGGCGCCGCGGGACGGCTGGCCCAATGCCAAGGCACAGCGCGCCGCAGCGGGGGCCGATGTCGTGCTGGAGCAGGCGAAGGTGTTCGACAGCGTGGCCGAGGCCGTCGCCGATCTGGAGCACGTGGTCGCAACGACGGCGCGCAACCGCGAGCTCGTCCAGCGCATCCTGACGCCGCGCCAGGCCGCGGCCGAGATGCGCGGCTGGATCGGGCAGGGGGAGAGGGTCGGCATCCTGTTCGGGCCGGAGCGTACCGGGCTCACCAACTACGACATGGTCCAGGCGGACACGGCGCTCTCGATCCCTCTCAATCCGCAGTTTTCGTCGCTCAATATCGCGCAGGCCGTGCTCCTGGTCGCCTATGAGTGGCAGATGGCGGGCGACGCGACGCCGGCCGAACGCCTGTCCGAGCATGCGGCGCGGCCGGCGACCAAGGAGGAGCTGCAGAACCTCTTCGATCATCTCGAGCGGGCGCTCGACCAGTCGGGTTTCCTGCGCCACAAGGCGATGCGGCCGGCGATGGTGCAAAACCTGCGCAGCCTGCTGCAGCGCACCGGGATGACCGAGCAGGAGGTGCGCTCCTTTCACGGCGTCATCAAGTTTCTCAGCAAAGGCAAGCACGGCGAGGAGTAGAGCAGACATGTCCACCACCGCCAAAATCTCGTGGGTCGATGGAGCGTTGTTCGTCGCCGAGGGCGGCAGTGCCCATACCATCACCATGGACGGCGCGCCGGATATGGGCGGGCGCAACCTCGCGTCGCGGCCGATGGAGGTGGTGCTGATGGGCCTGGGCGGCTGCACCGCCATCGACGTCGTCTCGATGCTCAAGAAGCAGCGCCAGGATATCGAAGGGGTCGAGGTCTCGCTGGTCGCCGAGCGGGCCGATGACCATCCCAAGGTCTTCACGGCGGTGAAGCTGGTGTACACGGTGCGGGGCCGAAAATTGAACAAGGCCCTGATCGAGCGCGCCGTGAGCCTGTCAGACGAGAAATACTGCTCGGCCACGGCGATGGTCCGGAAATCGGCGGCGATCACCCATGAGATCGTGCTCGTCGAAGTCTAAGTCATTGATTTCATGACGGGAACGCCCGCTTGACTAAACCGCCGCCGAAAGTATGTTCCGCGCTCCTCCGGAGAACGTGGTTGCGGGCTCTTCTGCCCTCATCCCGCCCCAGCTGGTGCTGGAACAAGGCCTATCCGGACAACAGCGTCAGATGACGCACAACCATGGAGACTGCGCGTGAGCAAGCGCGAGAGCTCGAAGTACAAGATCGACCGCCGCCTCAGGGTCAATCTGTGGGGCCGGCCCAAGAGCCCCATCAACAAGCGCGAATACGGTCCCGGCCAGCACGGCCAGGGCCGCCAGAAGCCGACCGACTACCGCCTCCAGCTGATGGCCAAGCAGCGGCTCAAGGGCTATTACGGCTCGGTCTCGGAGCGCCAGCTGCGCCGCTACTATCTCGAGGCGGTGCGCCGCAAGGGCGATACCGGCGAGAACCTCGTCGAGCTGCTCGAGCGCCGGCTGGACGCCGTCGTCTACCGCATGAAATTCGCCATCACGCCGTTCGCCTCGCGCCAGCTGGTGAGCCACGGTCACGTAAAGGTGAACGGACGGCGGGTGAACATCGCGTCCTACCTCGTCCGCGACAACGACGTCATCGAGCTCACGCCGAAGGCCAAGGAGATGGTCCAGGTGCTCGAGGCCACGCAGACCGCCGAGCGCGACGTGCCAGAGTACGTGACGGTCGACCACAAGGAGATGAAAGGCACGTACGTGCGTGGCCCCAAGCTCGCTGACGTGCCCTATCCGGTCCAGATGGAGCCCTCGCTGGTGGTCGAGTACTACAGCCGCTGAGCCGGAGCTCCCGCTGCCGAAACAGGAAACCCGCCCATCCGTGGCGGGTTTTTTGCATTGGGTTGCTGTGATCGGACGGCTGTTCCGACTGTGCGGCAGTGCGGCCAGGGCCTATACTTGCCCGCAGGGGTAAGGGGTTCTGGAGTCTGGGATGCGGATTGTCCGTCTGGCAGTGATGGCCGCGGTTGTGGTGGCGATTGGCGGGGCCGCCTACCACTATCGCGACGAGGTCGCAGACAAGCTCGGTCTGGGCGCGTCGGCTAGTGCGGCCGAGAAGGCCGCCGGCAGCCCGGCAGCAACGGCTCAGCCTCAAGGACGACGGGGACGTCTCAATCCAGGCGGGGCGGTGCCTGTCGTCATCACGACCGTCACCAAGAAGTCCTTGCCCATCATCGTCGAGGCGGTCGGCACTGTTCAGGCCATTGCGTCGATCCAGATCAAGGCGCGCATCGACAGCCAGATCATGAAGGTCGCCGTCCAGGAAGGTGCTCTGGTCAAGGAAGGCGATCTTCTCTTCGAGCTCGATTCCCGGACCCTCAAGGCGCAGCTCGGCCAGATCGAAGCACAGATCCGCAAGGACGAGGCGCAACTCGAGCAGGCCAAGCGCGATACGGCCCGCGCCGGGGACTTGTTGACCAAAGGGGCGGGCACGGTGGTGCAGCGCGATACCAACTTCACGGCGCAGAAGGCGGCCGAGGCGCAGCTGCAGGCGGACGAGGCGATGCGCCAGAACATCCTGACGCAGATCAGCTACACCGAGATCCGCGCGCCGGTGTCGGGCCGCATCGGCTCGATCTCGAGCAAGGCCGGCACGGTGGTGCGGGTCAGCGACAACTCCGCCAGCAGCGCTCTCGCCACCCTCAATCAGATCGACCCGATCTATGTCAGCTTCGCGGTGCCGCAGGTCTACCTGCCTGACATCCGCGCGGCCATGGCCAAGGGCGACGTCAAGGTCAATGCCATCATCGACGACGACCACAAGCAGCCCGGCGCCATCGCCTTCCTCGAGAACACCGTCGATCCGAACACCGGCACGGTGACCGCCAAGGCGCGCATCGCCAACGCCAGCGAAGGGCTGTGGCCTGGCCAGTTCGTCAAGGCCGAGATCATCCTCGGCGTGGAGCCGGACGCCATCGCCGTTCCCGCCGCGACCGTGCAGCTTGGCCCGCAGGGGCCCTACCTGTTCGTGGTCAAGGATGGCATTGCCGAGCTGCGGCCGGTGGTGGTCAAGCGCACGCAGAACGGAGAAGCGGTGATCGGCAAGGGACTTGAGAGCGGCGAGCAGGTCGTCGTCGACGGCCAGCTGCGGCTGGTCAATGGCGCCAACGTAACCGTCCGGCCGGCGCCATCGGGGCCGGCCGCGCCGGCACCGCCGCGCGGCTGAGGGCCCTGGCATGCTCTCCGCTCTCTGCATCCGCCGCCCGGTGATGACCATCCTGGTGATGGCGTCGTTCGTCATCGCCGGCATCTTCGGCTACAAGCAGCTTCCGGTCGCCGCGATTCCGCGCGTCGACTTCCCGACCATCCAGGTCACCGCCCAGCTTCCCGGCGCCAGCCCGGAGACCATGGCGGCCTCGGTGGCGTCCATCCTCGAGCGGCAGTTCTCGACCATCGCCGGCGTCAGCACCATGACCTCGACGTCGTCGCTGGGAAACACGTCGATCGTTCTGCAGTTCGACCTCAACCGCTCGATCGACGGCGCCGCGCTCGACGTGCAGTCGGCGATCTCGTCAGCGATGCGGCGCCTGCCGCCGGAGCTCACGTCGCCGCCTTCCTTTCGCAAGGTCAATCCGGCGGACTGGGCGGTGATGTTCATGGCGCTGCGCTCCTCGCAGGTGCGGCTGTCCGACGTCGACGCCTTCGCCAACCGGGCGATCCTGCCGCGCATCTCGACGTTGCCCGGTGTCGCTCAGGTGATCATCTGGGGATCGCAGAAGTACGCGGTGCGGGTTCGCGCCAATCCCGACCAGCTCGCCGTGCGTGGCCTCACCTTGCAGGAATTGCAGAGCGCCATCGTCAATGCCAATTCGAGCAAACCGGTCGGCGAGATCTCCGACAAGCGCCAGAGCTCGATCCTCGACGCCACCGGGCCGATCAACAAGGCGGCCGACTATATGCCGGTGATCGTCACGTGGCAGAACGGCGCGCCAGTACGGATTTCCGACGTCGCGACGGCCATCGACAGCGTCGAGAACGACAAGGTCGCGAGCTGGCTCGACGGCACGCGCGCCATCGTGCTCGCGGTTTACAAGCAGCCGGACGCCAACACCGTCGAAGTGGTCGACCGGGTCAAGGCCATGCTGCCGGCGATCCAGGCCGATCTGCCGAGCGGCGTCGACATCCAGCTGATGGCCGATCGTTCGTTGTCGATCCGCCATGCCGTCGATGACGTGCAGTTCACATTGTTGCTGGCGGGCCTCCTGGTCGTCGTCGCGATCTACTTCTTCCTGCGCAGCTTCCGGGCTACGCTCATCCCGGCGATTGCGCTGCCGATCTCGGTGATCGGCACGTTCGCGGCGATGTATCTCTGCGGCCATTCGATCGACAACATCTCGCTGCTGGCGCTGACGCTCGCGGTGGGCTTCGTGGTCGACGATGCCATCGTCATGCTCGAGAACATCGTGCGCCACATCGAGGCCGGCGAGAAGCCGATGGAGGCCGCCTTCAAAGGCTCCAAGGAGGTCGGCTTCACCATCATCTCGATGACACTGTCCCTCGTCGCGGTGTTCATCCCGGTGCTGTTCATGGGCGGCGTGGTCGGCCGCATGTTCAACGAGTTCGGCCTGGTCATCAGCTTCTCCATCCTGATCTCGGGCGTCGTCTCGCTGACGCTGACGCCCATGCTGTGCTCGCGGCTGCTGAAGCCGATCGACCACCATGAGAAGCACAACTTCCTCTTGCGGCTGTTCGAATGGAGCTTCAACAAGCTGAGCGACGGCTACGCCTGGGCGCTCAAACGCACCGTGGCGATGCCGCGCGTGGTGCTGGCCGTCACAATAGGCACCTTCGTGCTGACGGCCATTTTGTTCCAGGCGATCCCCAAGGGCTTCTTCCCGTCAGAGGACATCGGCCAGATCTCCGGCTCCACGGTCGGCCCGGATGACGCTTCGTTCGAGGCCATGGTCGCCCGCCAGGGCGCGCTCGCCGAGGTCATCAAGCGCGATCCCGACGTCCAGTCCGTGCTGTCGATCGTCGGCGGCGGTAACGCGGCCAATACGGTCAATTCGGGGCGCGTCTTCATCGTCCTGCGCGACAAGCCGGAACGCAAGGACAGCGCCCAGCAGGTGATAGCCCGCCTGCGCCGCGCGACAGCGACGGTTCCCGGCATCAACGTGTTCTTCCAGCCGGTGCAGTCGATCAACATCGGCACGACCCAGAGCCGCGCGCAGTACCAGTTCGGCATGCGCTCGAGCGACCTCGCCATGTTGCGCGAGTACGCACCGTTGATGGAAGAGCGCATGCGGCGCATCCCGAGCATCGTCGACGTCAACTCCGACCTGCAGGTGCGGGCGCGCTCGACCGTGATCGATGTCGACCGCGATACAGCCTCGCGTCTCGGCCTGTCGGTCGACCAGATTCGCCTGCTCCTCTACTCCGCCTTCGGCACCCGCCAGGTCTCGACGATCTATGCGCCCGACGATACGTACCAGGTGATCCTCGAGGTTGATCCCAAGTACGCCGATACGAGCGAGGTGCTGCGCCGCATCCAGGTGCGCACGCCAGGCGGCGCGCTGGTGCCGCTCGATACCGTGGCAAGGCGCAACGACAAGCCGACCTCGCTCACCGTCAACCACATCGCCCAGCTGCCCTCGGTGATCATCTCCTTCAACCTGGCGCCGGGCATTGCGCTCGGCCAGGCCGTCGCCGACATCAATGCCGCAGCGCTCGACATCGGCCTGCCCGCCACCATCGCCACCAGCTTCGAGGGCAGCGCCCAGGTGTTCCAGCAGGCCGTCGCCAACCAGGGCCTGCTGCTGTTCGCCGCCGTGCTGGTGATCTACATCATTCTCGGCATCCTCTACGAAAGCTTCATCCATCCGCTGACCATCCTGTCGGGCCTGCCGTCGGCCGGCATCGGCGCGCTGCTGATCTTGATGCTGTTCGGGATGGACCTCAGCGTCATTGCCATGATCGGCGTCGTCATGCTGATCGGCATCGTCAAGAAGAACGCCATCATGATGGTCGACTTCGCGATCGAACGGCGAGCGCAGGGTGCCACCGCCGAGCAAGCGATCATCGAGGCGGCACGCCTGCGATTCCGGCCCATCATGATGACCACCACGTGCGCCCTTCTGGGCGCGCTGCCGATCGCCATCGGCGCGGGTGCCGGTGCCGAGCTGCGCCAGCCGCTGGGCATCACGGTCGTCGGCGGCTTGCTCGTGTCGCAGCTGCTGACGCTGTTCATTACCCCCGTCGTCTACATCTGGTTTGACAAGCTGGCTGGCGTGCGACTTGCCGCTCGTTGGACCAGACGCGCGCGCGGCGGCTCGAAGGCTGCACCTGCTGAATAAGTCCGAGGCTCGCATGACCGACGATATCGGCGCCTTCGTGCCGGGCCCGCGCGTGCGTATCGAGGGCCGGGCGGGCGGCCCGCTCTCGGGCCTCACCTTCGCCGCCAAGGACCTGTTCGACGTCGCGGGCGTGCCGACCGGCGGCGGCAATCACGATTGGCCGACCGGCCGGCCCATTCCGGCGCGCCATAGCTGGGCGGTGCAGACCCTGCTCGATGCCGGCGCGACCCTGATCGGCAAGACGATCACCGACGAGGTGTCGCTCGGCATCCTGGGCGAGAACGCCTTCGACGGGACGCCGATCAACGTGCGTGCGCCGGATCGCGTTCCGGGCGGCTCGTCGTCGGGCTCGGCCGCCGCCGTGGCCGCCGGCCTCTGCGACACGGCATTGGGCACCGACACCGGCGGCTCGGTGCGCGTGCCGGCGAGCTTCTGTGGCCTCTACGGCATCCGGCCGACGCACGGGCGGATCGACGTGACCGGCATGCTGCCGCAGGCGCCGACGTCCGATACGACCGGCTGGTTCGCGCGCGATGGGGGGACCTTCGCCAAGGTGTCCTCGGTCATGCTGGGCGAGGAAATTCCCGAGGCGCTGCCGACGCGCTTGATCATTGCCGTCGATGCTTTCGGCTTTGCCGATCCCGAAGTTGCTGCCGCTCTGAGGCCCATGGTGCACAAGCTGGGCGGCCTGCTGGGTGATGTCCGCGAGGAGATCATGGCGCCGCCTGGCCTGTCGGTCTGGGCGCGCGCCCAGCGCACGCTGCAGCCCTACGAAGCCTACACGACCTTCAAGGATTGGCTCGACGAGCGCAATCCGCGCTTGGCCTTCTCGGTCGCGCGGGGCCTGGCGATGGCCGCGTCGATCCCCGAAAGCGAGCGCAGCTGGGCCAACCTGATGCGTCAGGAAGCGCGCAGCCGCATGGCCCATCTGCTGACGCCGCGGACCATCCTCTGCCTGCCGACGACGCCGTTTCCGGCACCGCTGCGCGGCCAGCGGCTGTCGGTGCTCGATCCGTTGCGCGATCGCATCACCTGCTTGTGCGCGCAAGGCGGCCTCGCGGGCCATCCGCAGGTCAGCATCCCGGTCGCCGCGGTTGACGGCCTGCCGGTGGGCCTGTCCATCATCGGTCCGCGCGACAGCGATGCGACCCTGGTCGCGGTGGCGCGCGCGCTGGGAGACTGATGGGAGACCTCGTGGTCACGGAAAAGCAGAAGATGCTCGCCGGCGAGCTCTACGTCGCCACCGGCGAGGAACTGGCAGCCGATGCGCGGCACGTCGCCGAGTGGATGGACAAGTACAACGCGTCGATCGCGCGAACGCAACGCGAGGCCGACCATCCGCGCGATCCCGCGCAGCGACGTGCCGGGCTGGAGCTCGGCCGGCCGGTCGGTATCGGCGCCAATGTCTGGATCGGCGCCGCCGCGATCATCTTGCCGGGTATCACCGTTGGCGACGACGCCATCATCGGTGCCGGCGCCGTGGTGACACGCGACGTTCGGCCGGGCGCGACGGTCGTGGGCAACCCTGCGAAGGAGAGGCACGCGTGACCGACCTGGCAGCCAACATCCCGGAGGTCGTCGAGGAAGTGCGCGGCCTGTTCGAGCGCTACGAACAGGCGCTGATCGACAAGGATGTCGACGTGCTCGACGCCACGTTTTGGCGAAGCGAGCACACCGTCCGCTACGCGATGCACGAGAACGGCTATGGCTTCGACGAGATCCACGCCCATCGCGTGGCCCGTCCGCCAGGTCCCGGCATCAAGGAGAAGCGGCTGCGGCTGGAGATCCTGACGCTCGGGCGCGACATCGCCACGGTCAATCTCGAATTCAAGATCCGTGGCCACGATCTGGTCGGCCGCCAGAGCCAGACCTGGGTCCGCTTCCCGGGCGATGGCTGGAAGGTGATCGCCGCCCATGTCTCGACGATGGACAAGAAGCCTTTATGGTAAGTGCGGCCTGGGTTTTGCTTCTTGTCCCGTGGGGGAGGTCAATCATGCGTCGTTTCGTTCTCTCATCCCTTGCGGCTCTGGTGACGCTCGTCGGTGCGCCGTTCGCCGAGGCGCAGACCATTAAAGTGGTCATGCATTCCGATGTGAAGGCGCTCGATCCGGTGTGGAGCGGCGCCTACATCACGCGCAACCATGCCTACATGATCTACGACACCCTGTTCGCCATCGACGAGAAGCTGCAGGTCAAGCCGCAGATGGTGGACAGCTGGACTACCAGCCCCGACGGCCTCACCTGGACCTTCAAGCTGCGCGACGGCCTGGAATGGCACGATGGCGTGCCGGTGACGGCAGAGGATTGCGTCGCGTCGTTGAAACGCTGGTCGGCGCGCGATTCGATGGGCCAGAAGCTCGCCCTGTCGCTGCAGGACTACAAGATCGTCGACGACAAGACCTTCCAGATCGTGCTCAAGCAGAAATTCGGGCCGCTGCTCGAGGCGCTCGGCAAGCCGTCGGTGGTCGTGCCCTTCATGATGCCCAAGCGCGTGGCCGAGCTCGATCCCATGAAGCAGCTCGAGGACACAACCGGCTCCGGCCCCTTCATCTTCAAGAAGGACGAATGGAAGCCCGGCGAGAAGCTGGTCTACGTCAAGAACCCGAAATACAAGCCGCGGCCGGAGCCGATGTCGGGCCTTTCCGGCGGCAAGGTGGTGAACGTCGATCGCGTGGAATGGGTCTGGATCCCCGATCCCGAGACACAGCTCAACGCGCTGCTCAACGGCGAGATCGACATGATCGAAACCGTCTCTTACGACCATTTGCCGGTGCTGGAGAAGAGCAAGGACGTCCGCGTCATCCCCAGCAAGACGTCGAATCAGTACGTCTTCCGCATGAATTGGCTGCAGTATCCTTTCAACAACGTGAAGGTGCGCCAGGCCGTCACCTATGCGCTGAGCCAGGAGGAGTTCCTGCAGGCCAATATCGGCGACGCGCGCTTCTACCGTACCTGCAAGGCGATGTTCACCTGCGAGTCGCCGCTGGCCACGACGGCTGGGATGGACGGGCTGATCGAAGGCAACGCCGCCAAGGCGCGCGAGCTTCTCAAGGAGGCGGGCTATGACGGCACGGTCGTGGTGATCCCGCAGCCGACCGATCTCGGCGTCATCAAGCAGCTGGCGCCCGTCGCCAAGGCGCAGCTCGAGCGGGCCGGCTTCAAGGTCGAGGTCCAGCCGATGGACTGGCAGAGCATGGTGACGCGACTCACGACCAAGAAGGGTCCGCCGTCCGAAGGCGGCTGGAACGCCTTCGGCACGAGCTGGGTGCAGGTCGACATCCTCGATCCGCTGATGACGCCCAATCTCATCACGACCTGCGAGAAGGCACGCAGCGGGTGGCCCTGCGACGAGGCGATGGAGAAGCTGCGCGACAAGTACGCGTCGGTGACGACGGAAGCGGAGAAGAAGGCCGTCGCCGAGGAGGTGCAGCGTTACGCCATGCAGATCGTGACGCACGTGCCGCTTGGCGAATGGTTCGTCGTCAGTGCCGTTCGCACCAACATCGGCACGCCGCCCGTGCCGCCACCGGTTACGGTGTTCTGGGGGATGACGAAGCAGTAGCTACAGGATCGCGCCGCCGGCCCTCAGCTTCTCGCGCAGGGTCGCCGGATCGAGGGCCGCGGCCGGTTGGTTCGAGGCGCAGAGCAGGGCGGCCGCCGTCCCTACAGCCTGCGCGACAGCCATGGCCGTCGGCATGACGCGGATGGCGCCATGGGCCTCGTGCGTCGCCGACAGGCCGCGGCCGGCGACCAGGGCGTTGTCGAGCCCCTGCGGCACGGCGATGCGGTAGGGCAGGGCATAGACATGGTCCGGCCCCAGCTCCTCGAAGGTGATGTTGGCGTCGCCCACATGGTGCATGTCGATGGGATAAGCACCGAGCGCCATGGTGTCGATGAATTCCGCACCGTTGCGCAGATCGTCGGCCGTCAAGGTCGCAAGGCCGGCGATGCGGCGCGTCTCGCGAATGCCGAGCTGGGGCGCGAACGAGACCAGTCTTGCACGCTCGCATCCGGGTACGTTTGCAGCGATGAAGCGCGCCGCGGCCAGCGCTTGGCGCCGGCCTTCGCGTTCGCCGTCCGACAGGGCAAAGGGATCGCTGGCGTCGATGGCGATGCGCGTGACATTGAACCAGCCGTCGTCCGTGCCGGGCACGCGGCTGCAATGCAGTGCGGCGCGCGGCAAGGCGCCTTCCGCGACGCCGCGCGCCGCGAGCGCTGCTTTCATCTCGGCGTTCATGCCGTCGAAGGCAGCGAAGTCGATGGGGCCCAGGCGAAACATCATGGTCGCCGGCTGCAGGCTCTCGCTGTCATCGAGCCCGAGGAAAGGAGCACCCGCGCGCGCCATGAGATCGAGATCGCCCGAGCTGTCGATGAAGAGGCGCGCCCGCACATCGAGAAAGCCACCCTTGGTCAGCAGCGTCGCCGACGTGATGGTGCGGCCACGCCGCGATACTTGCGCGAGCTGGCTGTGCAGCAGGACTCTCACACCAGCCTCGTGCACGATCTCGTCCAGCACCACCTTCAGGATTTCCGTGTCGTACTCGACGCGGTCCATGCGGTGTCCTGTCGACATGATGAAGTGGCCGTGGCCCGCACTGCCGCCCAGGGCTGCGAGGCGTTCGACGATTTCCTCCGCCAGCCCCGCGATGACACGACGTCCCGCTCGCGTCTCCCAACCGACGAATTGACCAACCGCTCCGGCGGTCGCGGCACCGCCCAGGAAGCCATGACGCTCGAACAGCACGGTGCGTGCGCCTTGTCGTGCGGCGGCAACGGCGGCCACGGTGCCCGCCATGCCGCCGCCGCTGGCCAGGACGTCGCAGTCGATGGGATTCATGTGCAAAACCGACCATACTCCGGGCCAACAAAGAACGGGAGGAATCTGTGCTTCGGAAGTCCTTGAGCCGCCGCACCGCGCTGGGCGGAATCGCTGCGCTGCCGATCATGCGCGATGTCCGAGCCCAGGACCTCACCAAGGCATCGATTGCGCTGCTCAGGCTCTCTTCATCGGGCCCGATCTTCATTGCCCTGGAGAAGGGTTGGTTCAAGGAAGCTGGGCTCGACCTCACCTTGAAGGATTTCCAGGCTGCGGCCCAGGTGCCGCTCGCCGTCGTGTCGGGCGATGCCGATCTCGGCGTCACCGCCTTCACGGCGGGTTTCTTCAACCTGGCCGCCAAGGGCGGCCTGGTCGTCGTTGCGGCGCAGAGCGCGGAGCGGCCGGGCTATCAGCTCAATGTCATCGCCGTCACCAATGCCGCCTGGGACGCCGGCGTGCGCTCGGTGAGGGATCTCTTGGGCAAGCGCGTGGCCGTCACGACCGTCGGATCCTCCGTGCACTATTCGCTCGAGGTCGTAGCACGCAAGCACGGCGTCGACACCAAGGCGCTCACCATCGTGCCGCTGCAGTCGATCCCCAACATGGTGGCGGCGTTCAAGGGCGGGCAGGTCGATGCCGCCGTGTTCCCGATCACGACGTTCCGCCAGGTCGAAGCGGAGGGCAGCGGCAAGCCCATCGCCTATGTCGGCGACGAGGTGCCGTGGCAGCTCGGTGCAATCTTCACGTCGCCCAAGACCATCGCCGAGCGACGGCCTGTGGTCGAGAAGTTCCTCACGGGCTACCGGCGCGGCGCCGCGGCCTATCACGAGGCGTTCGGCAAGCGCGAGGACGGCAAGCTGGTGCCCGGCCCGAACTACGACGAGATGATCGGGATTCTGAGCAATGTGCTGAAGCAGCCGCCGGCGCTGGTCGCCAGCGGCCTGCCCTACATCGATCCCGAGGGTCGCCTCGATGTCGGCGACATCTATCAGCAGGTTGCCTTCTGGCAGTCGACCGGACAGGTATCGCGCGACGCCAATCCCAAATCGTTCATCGACCTCAGCTTCGTGCAAGGCCACTTCAACGTGCCGAAATGATCCACGCGCGGAAGGCCGCGATCTTCGGTCGGTTATGGCTCGCCGAGGGGTAGACCAGGTAGTAGGCGAAGTCCTCGAGCCACGCCGCTTCCGCCAGCTTGATCAGTCGTCCGTTGGCGATGTCGTCGGCCACGATGGCAGCAGGCAACAGCCCAGCGCCCTGACCTGCAAGAATGGCCTTCAACAGCAGGCTCGAATCGTCGAACGAAGGACCGCGCGCCAGCCCAAAATCGTCGATGCGGTGAGCCTGGAACCAGCGATGCCATCCTTTGCGCTCGGCATCATGCACATGCGGCCAACGTAGAAGTTCGATGGGCGCTTCCGGCTGGCCCAGTCGCGCTACGAGGTCAGGGCTTGCCACAGGCACCACTTCCAGCGTCAGCACGTGCTCGCTGTGCAGGCCGGGATAGCGGCCGAGGCCGTGACGCACGGCGACGTCGACGCCTTCACGCGAGAAATCGACAATCACGTTGGTTGCCACCACGTGCAGATCGATATCCGGATGGGCGTCCTGAAATGCCTTGAGCCTCGGCACCAACCATGCGTTGGCGAAGAAAGGCGTGGTGCTTACCGTGAGCGTGCCGGCCTCTGGGGGGCTGGCGATGCGCGCCGTCGCTTCAGCGATCTGGCGGAAGGCGTTGCGCACCGCCGGCAGATAGGTCTGGCCTGCGTCAGTGAGCGCAAGGCCGCGGTTCAGCCGCTTGAACAGCGTCACGCCCAGGTTGAGCTCAAGGGCTTTCACCATCTGGCTCACCGCGCCCGGTGTGACGCAGAGCTCGTCCGAAGCGTTCTTCACCGACAGATGTCGTGCGGTCGCTTCGAAGGCGCGCAGCGCATTCAACGGCGGCAGACGCTGTCCGATCATTTAGCTCTCCTGATTCGAACCCGTCAGAACATCTGGTTTGTTGTCGCGCTCATCAAACACCAATCTCTCGCCGTCAGATTAATTGACCTAATCCGATTGGAGAGCAGAACCATGATCTCGACGGAAGATTCCTCCTACCGCAAGCGTGTCTCGGTGCTCGATACGCACATGGCCTTTGTCGATGTCGGTGAGGGCGATCCCATCGTCTTCCTGCACGGCAATCCCACGCCATCGTACCTCTGGCGCAACGTCATTCCGGAAGTGCTGCCGCTCGGCCGCTGTCTCGCGCCCGACTATGTCGGCATGGGCAACTCGGGGCCGTCACCTCGCAGGGCCTATCGCTTCGTCGACCATCAGCGCTATCTCGACGCCTGGTTCGAGGCGCTTGGCCTCACGAAGAACGTCATCCTGGTGGTGCATGATTGGGGATCTGCCTTGGGCTTTTCATGGGCCCAGCGCCATCCCGAGCGCATCAAGGCCATCGTGTACATGGAAGCAATCGTGCGGCCGTTCCTGTCATGGGACGAATGGCCGGAAGCGACGCGCTCCTTCTTCCAGGGCCAGCGGTCGCCGGCCGGTGAGGACCTGATCCTGCAGAAGAATCTCTTCATCGAATATCTTCTGCCGCTGCGCGGCCTCTCCAAGGAGGCCATGGAAGTCTATCGCCGGCCGTATCGCAATCCCGGTGCGATACGGCAGCCCATGTTGACCTGGTCGAGAGAGCTGCCCATTGCAGGCGAGCCCGAGGACGTGACGCGGATCGTCGATTCCTACGCGCGTTGGCTCAGCTCCAATCGAATCCCCAAGCTGTTCATCGATGGCGATCCCGCAGGCTTCCTGATCGGTGCCCAGCGCGCGTTCTGCCGCGCCTGGCCCAACCAGCAGCAGGTCACGGTCAAGGGCTCGCATTTTCTGATGGAGGACTCGCCTGCCGAGGTGGCCAACGCCACGGCACGATTCATCGCCAAGGTGCTGGCAGGGCAGGTGGCTTAGACTGTTCCTACTCGGCCGCCTTCAGGTCAGCCGCTCGCGCCGCCCGATTGGCGGCATCTTCGGCCTCCCAACGCATGCCGATCTCGGCAAGCTTGCCGAGCACGTCGTCGAGCTCGTGCCCGCGTTGGGTCAGCGAATAGGTGACTTTCGGCGGTATGGTAGCCTCGTAATCGCGCCGTACCAGGCTCGCCCCCTCCAGGGTGCGCAGCCGCTCCGTCAGCATCTTGGCCGAGACGCCGGCAACGCGGCGCTTGAGCTCGCCGAAGCGCTGTGGACCGTGGGTCTTCAGGTTGTAGAGGATGTACGTCGTCCATGGGCCCATCAGCATGCGCAGGATGAAGTCCATGGGGCAGGAGGCGCTTTCCTTGCCTTGCCCTTTGGAAGTGATCATCTAGTCCTCTTGGTTACGAATCAGTACCTACTAGCGTGGATATAGTGCACATCCTAATTCTTTCCAGTCACTAGAGGTAAGCAACTGAACTTGGGGAACGTATTTTCGTTTTATTTAGTCAAATCAAAGGATTGGAAAGAGGTTGCCTAGGTGGCTTGCCAAAGCGGCGTAATTGGCTCGGCGGCTGTATCCGGCAGGTCGTATAACCTTGCCAAAGGAACCTGCCGGATGTCTCCCCCTCTGCACCGCGTCGCAAGCGACGAGAAACTTCCTGATGCAGCCGACGTCGTGGTGATCGGCGCCGGCATGGCGGGCAGCTCCGCTGCCTATGCCTTGGCGCGGAAAGGCCTGTCGGTCGCGCTGATCGACAAGGGCTTCGTCGGCGGCGAGCAGACCAGCCGCAATTGGGGTTGGTGCCGTCAGCAGCATCGTGACCTGCGCGAGCTGCCGCTGGCGCAAAAGAGTCTGCAGATCTGGGGCGAGCTTGGCGAAGAGCTTGGTTTCGATGTCGGGTTTCGCCGTACCGGGCTGCTTTACGTCACGACGCGACCGGCCGATCTCGCCCAATGGGAGGCCTGGACGCTCAAGGCGCGCGACTACCAGATGCATAGCCGAATCCTGAGCGCCGCCGAAGCCAAGGCGATGACTCCGGGGAGCACCGTCGATTGGATCGGTGGCGTGCATTCGCCGAGCGACGGCCGGGCGGAGCCGGCGCTTGCCGGACCGGCGATCGCGGAAGGCGCGCGGCGCAAGGGCGCCACGATCCATCAGGATTGTGCAGCCCGCGGCCTCGACATCGAGGCCGGAAAGGTGACCGGCGTCGTCACCGAGAAGGGCCGCATTCGCGCCCGCGCCGTTCTCGCGGCAGGCGGTGCATGGACCTCGCTCTTCTTTCGCCACCACGGCCTGCGCCTGCCGCAGGCGGGCGTGCGCTCGACGTCGTTCTTCACGCAGGCCGCGCCGCCAGTCGTCGAAGGCGGCGTGTCAATGCCTGATGTCACGATCCGCCGCCGGCTCGATGGCGGCTACACCGTGGGCCTGAGCAATCGCGGCCGGCTCGAGCTTTCGCCCCAGGGACTGCTCTATGCCCGCCAGTTCTGGCCGACGTTCAAGAAGCGACGGTCACTCCTGAAGGTCTCGATCGGCCGTTCGTTCTGGGAAGGGCCCGAGTCGTTCACGCGCTGGAAGCTCGACAGCGTTTCACCCTTCGAGCGTACGCGCACACTCGATCCGCCGGCCGACGGTGATCTCGTGCGAATGGGGCTGACACGCCTGGCTGCGAACTATCCAGCGCTCTCGGGCCTCAAGGTCGCGGCAAGCTGGGGCGGCCTCATCGACTCGACGCCCGACGGCATACCCGTGATCTCAGCCGTCGACCCGCTGCCTGGGCTTTATGTCTCGACCGGCTTCACCGGCCATGGCTTCGGCATCGGGCCAGCCGGAGGCCGGCTTGCTGCCGACCTGATCGCCGGCGATCCACCGATCGTCGATCCTCATCCCTATCGTTACAGCCGCATGATCGATGGCACCGATCTCGGCGAACCGGGCATGATGTAGTGCTGCTACCTCTTGGTGATGTTCCACCACACCGGCACGGGGCCGGCGAGCCAGCCCGAGATGCGATCCTTGCGGTACGCGCCGAAGGCCTTGTACTGGCCGAGCACGATATAGGTCGCCTGGTCCATCACGCGATCGGAGACGGCCAGCGCGATCTGCTTGCGCTTCTCCGAATCGTTCTCGCGGCCGTAGGCCGACCGCAGCTTTTCCATCTCCGCATCACAGGGCCAGCCGAACCACGCCTTGTCGCAGGCGCCGCTGGTGAAGGAGTTGCTTGCGGGCATGTCGGCATCGGCCGTCACGGTGGTGGTGTAGAAGATGTTCCAGCCGCCCTTGTCGGGTGCATCCTTCTTGGCGCGGCGAGATACGACGGTCTGCCAGTCCATCGCCTGCAGGTCGACCTTGAAGCCGACTTTCTCCAAGGCCTGCTTGCCAACTGGTGGAAGCTGGTTGGAGGATTGCAGGTCGGTGGCCTGCATCATCACGATCGGCGTGCCGTCGTAGCCGCTTTCCTTCAAAAGCTGACGGGCCTTGTCGTAGTCGGGCTTGATGAGGAGATTGCCGTAGCTCTTCTCATAGGGCGAGCCGCACACCAGGGGCGCATTGCAGACCCGGTAGATTTCGGGATCGCCCACCTGCGCGCGCAGGAAATCCTCCTGGGCGATGGCATACATCGCCGCCTGCCGCGCCTTCACGTTGTTGAACGGCGTATGCAGGTGGTTGAAGCGCATGATGATCTGGCTGCCCTGCGCATTCCAGCCATAGAGCTCGATGCTCTTGTCGGCTTTCAGCACCGGAAAGAGGTCGGGTATCGGCAGCTCGATCAGGTCGATCTCGCCTTGCTGCAGGGCGTTCACCGCGGTCAGTGGATCCGAAATCGCGATCCATTCGACACGATCGACCTTCACGACCTTGCCGCCGGCCAGCATGGAGGGCCGCTCGGGGCGCGGCTTGTACTTGGGATTCTTGACGTAGACGACTTTCTCGCCGGGCTTCCATTCATCCTTCTTGAAGATGAAGGGACCGGAACCGGTGTAGTCGTCGATCTGCTTGTACGGATCGGTCTCCGCCACCCGCTTGGGCATCATGAAAGGCACATTCGAGGAAGGCTTGCCAAGCGCCTCGAGCACCAGGCCGAACGGCTCCTTGAGCACGATGGTGAAGCTCTTGGCATTGAGCGCCTTCATGTCGCCGACCGAGGCCATCAGCTGCTGGCCCAGCGCGTCGCGTGCGGCCCAGCGCTTGATCGAGGCCACGCAGTCTTCGGCCGTGACCGGATTGCCGTCGTGCCATTCGAGACCGTCGCGCAGGGTGAAGGTCCATGTGAGCTTGTCGTCCGAGGTCTCGTAGCTGTCGACCATCTGCGGGCGAATGCGCAGCTCCTCGTCCTTGGCAAACAGCGTGTCGTAGATCAGGTAGCCATGGTTGCGAGTGATGAAGGCCGTGGTCCAGATCGGGTCGAGCACTTTCAGGTCGGAATGGGCGACCATCTTCAAGGTCTGGGCGCCGACCGGCGTCGCCGCCAGCAGCGCGATGAAAGCCGCAACGGCCCATTTCAACAAGACACGCATCATCAACGCCTTCCCACTCTACAGCCCACTTTACCGATAGAAACCTTGGATGAGGACCAAAGCGATGTCCATGCCAACGATCTTCGTCTCGCACGGCTCTCCGATGCTGATTCTGGAGGACGTGCCGGCGCGCGCCTTTCTCGCATCGCTCGGCAAGCAATTGCCCAAGCCCACAGCGATCATCGCGGTGTCCGCTCATTGGGACACCGATGTGCCGGCCGTGTCGCTCGCGCACAAGCCATCGACCATCCATGATTTCTATGGCTTCCCGGACGCGCTCTATCGCCTTCGCTACGATCCACCCGGCGCTCCTGCGCTCGCCGAGCGGGTGGCGAAACTCACAGGTGCCGCGCACGATCACCATCGCGGGCTCGATCATGGCGCCTGGGTGCCGGCAATGCTGGGTTGGCCTGACGCCGACATCCCGATCTTCCAGCTGTCGGTGCAGCCTGCTCTCGATGCCGCCCATCACATCGCGCTTGGCCGCAAGCTCGCCGGCCTGCGCGAGGACGGCGTGCTGGTCATGGGATCGGGGAGCGCCACGCACAATCTGCGCGCCCTGGTCCGCAATGGCTCTTCCGAACCGGAACCATGGGCGCAAGCGTTCGATGATTGGTTGGCGCAAACGGTCGAGAAAGGGGACGAGGTCGCGTTAGCCGATTACCGTACGCTCGCACCGTACGCTCACGATGCCCACCCAACCGATGAGCACTTCCTGCCGCTTCACGTCGCCTACGGTGCCGCAGGCAAGGGCGCACGCGGGCGCGCGCTGCATCGCAGCTTCACGCTGGGCAATCTGTCGATGGCAGCCTACGCGTTCGCGTAGGCTCAGGCCGCTGTCGCCAGCGTGACGCCCTTGTCCTTCATCAGCTGCTCGAGCTCGCCGGTCTCGAACATCTCGCGGACGATGTCACAGCCGCCGACGAATTCGCCCTTCACATAGAGCTGAGGGATCGTCGGCCACTGGCTGAATTCCTTGATGCCCTGGCGCAGGTCCGGGTCGATCAGGATATTGACGCCGTGGAACTTCACGCCGAGCTCGCTCAGCGCCTCGACGACGGCGGCCGAGAAGCCGCATTGCGGGAACACCGGCGTGCCCTTCATGAACAGGAGCACGTCGTGCTTGGCGATCTCGTCGCGAATGCGCTCGAACACCTGGGGTTCGCTCATATCGATCTCCTGGAAGCGCCCGAGGGGACGCGGGTCTGGTGCAAATATAGGGCCCTCAGGGCCGTTGCGCCATGGTGGTCAGCTTGAGGGCGTGCAAAACCCCGCCCATCCGGCCACCCAGGGCACCATAGACCATCTGGTGCTGCTGGATCTTGGTTTTGCCGGCAAAGATCGGGGAAATGACCGTAGCGGCGTAGTGGTCACCGTCGCCCGCCAGATCCTCGATTTCAACTTCCGCCCCCGGAATGCCTTCCTTGATCAGACGGATGATGTCTTCGGCAGCCATCGCCATAACGGTCTCCGCTTCTACGCCGCGCTGTTCATATAGTTCGGCAGCCAGGCTTCGTGGGCGGCCTTGAGATCACCGACGGCGATCGACAGCAAGCCCTCGACGACGAGGTCGGGTCCGCCAGAATAACCAAGCTGGACCACCGGTACGCCGGCTGCTGCAGCCGCCGTCAGAAAGGCATCGCCATCATCCGTGGCCACGAGGTAGCGTCCCTGGTCCTCGCCGTAGAGGAAAGCATGCGGCAATGTGGCGCCCGCGGGCAACTTCACCGTGACACCCGTGCCGCCCGCCACGCACATCTCCGCCAGGGCCACCAGCAGGCCGCCGTCAGACAGGTCGTGGCAGGCCTTGACGCGGCCGCCCACGATTTCGCTTCGCACGAAGTCGCCGTTGCGGCGCTCGACAGCAAGGTCGACGGGCGGCGGCGCGCCGTTCTCCCGGCCGTGGATTTCCCGCAAGTAGAGGGATTGGCCAAGCCAGCCTTGGGTTTCGCCGACCAGCACGACGGCGAGCCCGGCCTGAGCGATGCGCGAGCCCACGGCATCGGCAATATCCTCGATCACGCCGACGGCGCCGATCGTCGGCGTCGGCAGGATCGGCTTGCCTTCGGTCTCGTTGTAGAGCGACACGTTGCCCGACACGACGGGGAAGTCGAGCGCCTTGCAGGCCTCGGCCATGCCCATGACGGCGCCCGCGAACTGGCCCATGATCTCGGGCTTCTGGGGATTGCCGAAATTCATGTTGTCGGTGACGGCGAGAGGCTTGGCGCCGACGGCCGTGATATTGCGCCAGGCCTCGGCTACCGCCTGGCGGCCGCCGGTCTCGGGATGGGCCTGCACATAGCGCGGCGTGCAGTCCGACGTCATGGCGAGGCCCTTGTGCCCGACTCCATTGGCGCTGGGAGGCACGCGGACCAGGGCGGCATCGCCGTCCTGGGGCCGGATCGCCGTATTGCCCATGATCAGATGGTCATACTGGTGCCAGATCCATGCCTTGCTGGCGAGATCGGGGCAGCTCATCAGCGTCAACAGCGAGGCTCGCCAATCCTTGGGTGCCGGCACCGTCGCCGGATCGAGCACGGCCGGCGGCGGTGTCAATGTCCACGGCCGTTCATAGACGGGTGCCTCGGTAACCAGCGGCGGAATGGGGATATCGCCCACGATGTCGCCGTGCCAGCTCAGCACCATGCGCTGGGTGTTGGTAAGATGGCCGATGACAGCGAAGTCGAGCTCCCATTTCTCGAAGATGCTGCGCGCCAGCTCCTCGCGACCGGGCTTCAGCACGATCAGCATGCGCTCCTGGCTTTCGGAGAGCATGAGCTCGTACGGGTTCATGCCTGTCTCGCGCATCGGCACCTTGTCGAGCTCGACGATGACGCCGAGGCCGCCCTTGGCCGCCATCTCGAAAGACGAGGAGGTGAGGCCCGCGGCACCCATGTCCTGGATGGCGACGATGGCGTCCGTCGCCATCAGCTCGAGACAGGCTTCGAGCAGCAGCTTCTCGACGAACGGGTCGCCGACCTGCACGGTCGGGCGCTTCTCCTCGCTGTCCTCCGAGAATTCGGTCGAGGCCATGGTGGCCCCGTGGATGCCGTCGCGGCCGGTCTTGGACCCGACATAGACCAGCGGGTTGCCGACGCCGGCGGCGGCCGCATAGAAAATCCGGTCGGTCGGTGCAATGCCCACGGTCATGGCATTGACCAGGATGTTGCCGTTGTAGGCCGGATGGAAATTGGTCTCGCCACCCACCGTCGGGATGCCCATGCAGTTGCCGTAGCCGCCGATGCCGGCGACGACACCCGAGACCAGATGGCGGGTCTTGGGATGGCTGGGATCGCCGAAGCGCAACGCATTGAGATTGGCGATCGGCCGCGCGCCCATGGTGAAGACGTCGCGCAGGATACCGCCCACGCCGGTCGCCGCGCCCTGATAGGGCTCGATGTAGGAGGGGTGGTTGTGGCTCTCCATCTTGAAGATGGCAGCCTGGCCATCGCCGATGTCGATCACGCCGGCATTCTCGCCCGGGCCCTGAATCACCCATGGTGCCGTGGTCGGCAGCTTCTTCAGCCACACCTTGGACGACTTGTAGGAGCAGTGCTCGCTCCACATGGCCGAGAAGATGCCGAGCTCGACCAGGGTAGGCGTGCGGCCCATGATGGCAAGCACGCGCTGGTATTCTTCGGGTGAGAGTCCGTGCTCGGCGACGATCTCAGGCGTGATGACGGGCTCGTTGGCCAGCTTGGCAGGAGTGCTCATGACAGGGCGTCGACCAACCCTTCGAACAACGCCCGGCCGTCGCAGCCGCCGAACATCGGCTCGACCGCATTCTCGGGATGCGGCATCAGCCCCATCACGGTCTTGGTCTCGTTGAAGACGCCGGCGATGTTCCTGATCGAGCCGTTGGGATTGCCGGTCCCGTCCACGGTGCCGTCTGGCGCACAATAGCGGAAGGCCACCTGGCCGCGATCCTCCAGCTGCTTCAGCGTACCCTCGTCGGCGAAGTAGTTGCCCTCGGCATGGGCCACCGGCACGCGGATCACCTGGCCCACCTGGTATCGGTTGGTGAACAGGCTCTGGCTGGTCTCGACCTTCAGATGCACATCCGAGCACACGAACTTCAGGTGCGCGTTGCGCATCAGCACGCCCGGCAGCAGGCCCGCCTCGGTCGCAATCTGGAAGCCGTTGCAGATCGCCAGCACGGGCACGCCTTGCGCCGCCCGCCGCTTCACCTCGGCCATGACGGGCGACTGGGCTGCCATTGCGCCGCAGCGCAGATAGTCGCCATAGGAGAAGCCGCCCGGCACCACGATCAAATCAGTCTTCTCGAAATCGCCATCGCCGTGCCACACCATCTGAGGCTTGCGGCCGGTCACCAGACCGATCGCCTGCGCCACGTCGCGTTCGCGATTGGAGCCCGGGAAAACGAGAACCGCCGCCTTCATGATTGCACCTGGTCCGGCAAGAGGATGAGTCTTGCTTGTCGCATCAGCCGACCAGTTCGATCGAGTAGTTCTCGATCACCGTATTGGCCAGGAGCTTGCGGCACATCTCATCGAGCCTTGCCTTGGCTTTGGCCTTGTCGGTCTCGGCAAGCTCCAGCTCGATGAACTTGCCCTGCCGGACATCGCCCACTTCCGCAAAGCCCAGGCGATTGAGCGAATGTCCGATGGCCTTGCCCTGGGGGTCGAGCACGCCGTTCTTGAGGGTCACGTGAACTCTGGCTTTCATTTCGCCTCGTTATTGCAGCGTGGTGGGACCGCGCACGTCGCCAGGCCCCTGATCGATCAGGATGCCGAGCCGACGCGCCACCTCCTGGTAGGCCTCCTCGACCTTGCCGAGGTCGCGGCGGAAGCGGTCCTTGTCCATCTTTTCGTTGGTCCGGAGATCCCACAGACGGCAGGAATCGGGGCTGATCTCGTCGGCAAGCACGATACGGACCATGTCGTCCTCATATAGGCGGCCGAACTCGACTTTGAAGTCGATCAGCTTGATGCCGCAGCCGAGGAAGAGGCCGAACAGGAAGTCGTTGACCCGAAGGGTGAGGGCCACGATGTCGTCGAGATCCTGGGGTGTCGCCCAACCGAAAGCCGTGATGTGCTCCTCGGTGACCATGGGATCGCCGAGCGCGTCGTTCTTGTAGAAGAACTCCATGATGGAGCGCGGCAGCTGGGTTCCCTCCTCGACGCCAAAGCGCTGGGCAAAGGAGCCCGCGGCGACGTTGCGCACCACCACCTCGAGCGGGATCATCTCGACCTGCCGGATGAGCTGCTCGCGCATGTTCAGCCGGCGGATGAAGTGAGTGGGGACACCGATCTCCCCGAGCTTGGTCATCAGGAACTCGGAGATGCGGTTATTGATCACACCCTTGCCCGTGATGGTGCCCTTCTTCTGGTTGTTGAAGGCGGTCGCATCGTCCTTGAAGTACTGGACGATCGTCCCGGGCTCGGGCCCCTCGAACAAGGTCTTGGCCTTGCCCTCGTAAATGCGGCGGCGGCGGGACATCATCTACTCCTGGGCGGCCGGCGCAGCCGGTCCGCCAATCGGCCCAAATATGGCGGCCGGAATATGGCGGAAGTCCATTGCGCCGACATCGGGGAAAAATCCATTGAAAAAGGTGACGTATCCGTCATATTTACCCTCACACCGGAGGCCCGACATGGCCCAGCAAATCACTTACGACAAGGCCTATGATGCGGTCGCGCCTGAGGATTTTGCGGCGATGCTGGAAGTTCCACGCTACGGCCGCCGCACCGACGCCTTCGACGGCATCATATCGGCGACCCATGACCATTTCTGGGACCCGCTCGACAAAAGCTACATAGACTTTGATCTGCCCTTCGACCTCGCCGCCACTCCCATCATGCCGCTGGATGCGGTGGTCGAATTGCGCAGCGCTGTCGCCGACCGGCTGGACGAGCGCCAGAAGATTCAGCTCGCCAATGATGTCATGCACTGGTCCGTCTCCAACCTGTTGCATGGCGAGCAGGGAGCGCTGTCCCTGTCGGCAAGCCTGTGCCATGTCCTGCTCGATCCGGGTGCCCAGGAATACGCCGCCAACCAGGCGCGGGAAGAGGCCCGTCATGTCGCAGGCTTCAGCCGCTACATCGCCAAGCGCTGGGGCGAGCCGCTGCCGGTCGGCAGGACGATCGCCACGGTGCTGGCCGACCTCGTGAGCACGCCCGAGGTCTACAAGAAGATCGTCGGCATGCAGATGCTGATCGAAGGGCTGGCGATGGGCTCGTTTGCCACGCTGAACGCCAAGACCAACGATCCGGTGCTGCGGCGGCTGGTCCAGCTGGTGATGAGTGATGAGGCCTTCCATCACCGCTTCGGGCGCATCTGGGCGGCGAAGACCATCCGGCATCTCAGCGAGGAGGAGCACCGCAAGGTCGAGGACTGGTCGGCCCAGCTCTTCCAGATGCTGCTGTTCAACCTGATCAATGCCGAGCAAAAGCAGATCATCTATGCCAAGTACGGCCTCGACTGGCAATGGGTGCGCGAGGCGGTCAAGGAGGTGTTCAGCGACGAGGACCGGCGCGCCCAGCTCAAGGAGAGCACCAATATCTTTCGCGTGCTGATCAAGACGCTCCTGCATGCCGGCATCATCACACAGCGCACCGCTCCACTTTATGCGGTGTGGGTCGACATGAAGGAGCTCGAGGCCGAAGGCGAGGCCATCCCGGGGGACGTTGTCGCCGAGGAGATGCTGGTTGTGCTGCGAGAGATCAACGCCAGGCGCAAGCGGATCGCGGCGAAAGATGTCGCCGCGTCGTGATGGCCCGCTGGCCTCCGGAATAAGCAAGCACCGTCGACGGGGGGCAGCCGTTCCATGCCCCCAATAAGTGCGCACCATATAGACTCAGAACTCGTTCTGTTGCCTACCGCCCGCGGAAGCGGGGTTTGCGGCGCTCGCGCCAGGCGTCGTGCGCTTCTGCCTTGTCCTCGCTCATCTCCAGCACCATGAAGCGGTAGGAATCGACCAACGAGGCATCGGCGATGTTGGGAATGTCCTGGCCGCGGTTCATCGACTCCTTGACCAGGCGGACAGCGAGCGGTGGCAGCCCCGCGATATGGTCGGCCACTGCCAGGGCCTGCGCCATCAGCTCGGCGTGCGGCACCAACCATTGCGCAAGGCCGATGCGATAGGCCTCGTCGGCCTTGAGCGGGAAACCCATCGCGACCCGCGTGGCCAGGCCCTTGCCGACGATGCGCGCCAGGCGCGTCGCGCCGCCATAGTTGGGCAGGATGCCGAGCGCCACCTGGGGCAGGCGCCATTCCGCACGCTCCGACGCCACGATCAGGTCGCAGCAAAAGGTGATGATGCAGCCGATACCGATGGCATAGCCGTTGACCGCGGCGATCACCGGCTTGGGGAAGTCGCTCACCAGGTTGGAAGGAAAGTTGCGGGCCCGACCGACGCGCTTGATGAAGGCCTCGGCCGAGCGCGTGTTGTGGGTGTTGGGATCCCTGAGGTTGGCGCCGGCCGAGAAGGCGCCACCGGCCTCGTCGCCGGTCAGGATGACCGAGCGCACCTCGTCGTCGTCGGCAGCCTCGTCGAGACGGCGCAACAAGCCGTCGTTGTAGTCCTGGCCCCAGCAATTGCGAGCCTCGGGCCGGCTCAGTGTCAGAATGCCGGTATGGCCCTGCTTTCGGTAAAGAAGCGGCATGGGTTTCCTCCTCGTCTTCCGGAAAGACTATCCGAGTGACGCTGCCACCTGGGTTGGAAAACTTCTAAGCCTTCTTTTCCGATAGCTCGCAAGTCCGCTCGATCGCTGCGCGGGCAGCGCCTTTGAGCAGGGTGCAGACGGCTTTCGCCGACCTTCCCGGGGCCAGCATCCTGAACATCGCGCAGCTTGTAAGGGAGAAGACCATGTCGACTGCGTCGCGCCGAGCTGAGCGCGCGACCTTATCCTCGGTCATGCGCGCAACCAGCTCCTCGAGCGCTTGCCGTCTGCGCATGTTGCGCGCGAGCAGTGCGTCGGCGAATTCCGGATCGATCGCCGCCGCATCGTGGAGGCGGCCGATGGCCGGATCGCCATTCCAGAAATCGCAGAAAATCTCGATCAGATTATCGAGGCCCCTCCATGGATCGGCCATCGCCATCGCGTCGTTGAGCCGGGCAAGGCGCCCTCGTTCTGCAATGTCGTCGAAAACAGCTTCGAGCAATCCGCGGCGCGAGCCGAACTGATTATAGACGGTCAATCGGGTCACTCCCGCCGCCTTCGCAACCGCGTCCAGCGAAAAAGCGGAAATGCTCTCGGCGTCGCGAAGAAATTGCGCTGCGGCCTGGATCACGCGGTCCCGCTTCTCAGCCGCCGCTTCCGATCGCACGTGGCTGACATAGGTGCGTCTTGACATCGGTTTCGTCATTCCAATATACATATTGTATAGTCAATTGTAGCGCAGTGCAGGAGCGATGTCATGCAACAGGCACTGATGGCCGCCTTGTCTCTCCACGTGCTCGCCGCGACGTTCTGGGTGGGCACCACCTTTGCGTTGGTACGAACAGGCGGAAGCGGCGGCGAACGACTGTTCGGTCCGCAGATGGGCGCCGCCGTCGTCGCTGTCCTGACCGGCGCATATCTTTGGCGAACGCTCCATGAGGCCTCATCCGGACCGACCGAACGGTGGCTCACCATTGGCGCCCTATGCGCGCTGGTGGCTGTCGCCGTCCAGGCGGTCTTTGCCGGCAGTTCGCTGAGAAAGCTCAACAGGCAACGAGGTGACGATGTCGTCGCGCGTTCGCGCATCGCCGTCGCTCATCGGGTTGCTGCGCTTCTGCTCGTCGTGGCGACCGTGTGCATGGCGGCGGCGCGCTATGCGTGAGCTCCCGCGCGACCCTTCGATGGCGTCAAGACGCCCGGATTGGCTGGATGTGAAGGAATATCCGTTCCGATCGCGATTTATCGACACGCCACATGGCGCCATGCACTACATCGACGAGGGGGCCGGTGAGGTTATCCTCTTGCTCCACGGCAACCCGACCTGGTCGTTCATGTACAGGTCCCTCATCAGGGGGCTGAGCCGGCATTTTCGTTGTGTCGCGCCCGACCACATCGGCTTCGGTCTGTCGGACAAACCTTTCGATGTTTCTTACCGTCCGCAGTTTCATGCCGCGAATCTGGAGCGCTTTGTCGAGGCACTGGGGCTTAGGGACATCACCCTGGTGCTTCATGATTGGGGCGGCCCGATCGGCGTGTCCTATGCGCTCGACCATCCCGACAATGTCAGGCGCCTGATCGTGTTCAACACGTGGTTCTGGTCCGTCGAGGGCAACAGGGATGTCGAGAATTTCAGCCGCATCGTCGGCGGACCACTCGGCCGCTTTGCCTGTCGGTACCTCAATGCGTTTCCACGCTTCGTCATGCCGTCTGCCCTTGGCAACAAGGCGACCCTCGGCAAAGCGACCCACCGCCACTACATAAAACCGTTCCCGACGCCGAAGTCCCGTAAGGGGAGTTGGGTTTTTCCGAAGGCCATCGTCGGCGAGAGCGAGTGGCTCGCATCGCTGTGGGCGAGGCGCGATCGTCTGGCGGCCAAGCCGGTGCAACTCCTGTGGGGTTTGAAAGACCCTGGCTTGGGCAAGCGTGGCGAGCTGGCACGATGGCAAGAAGCGTTTCCCCGACATGAGGCGCTGACCTTTCCCGAGATCGGCCATTTCGTCCCCGAAGAGCTGGGCGCCGAAGCGGTCGATCCCGTCGAAGCCTTTCTGCAGAAGGCGCGATAAGGAAGCGTTGGACCACTATTGCAAGTCGATCTACGCGTCCGATCCGGACGGGCTGCTGGTCGATGACTGTCGATCGAATGGCGGCGCATACTGCCGCCTTCCGTAGGAGTTCGATCATGTCGATCAGTGACAGCGACAGGCCCTTGCTCGATGAGGCTCGAAAGATCGTTCCTGTGATTCGCGAAGCGCGTGACTTCGTCGAGCAACAGCGCCGGCTTCCGGCGTCGGTGCTCGCGGCGCTTCACGAGGCCAGGCTGTTCCGGATGATGATCCCGCGAGACGTCGAGGGGCTGCAGGTCGACCCGTTGACGTCGACCAAGGTTGTCGAAGCGATCGCCGCGGCCGATGGGGCGACCGGCCGTTGGACGTTTGATATTCGAGAACGAGCCGGACTGTCTTGCCGGAGAACAGCGGCTCCGTCTCGGCGTTCGCCTGAACAACAGCTGCGGCGGATATCGCGGCGCCGAGGCCACCGATGAGAGCGCGGCGATGGAAGTCTCGCGCCATTCGCTTCTCCCCTGTCAGGCCGCCGTCAGCTTAGACCGGCTGTCGGCCCCACTTCCTGAGGACGGGCATCACTTCCTTGGCGAAGAGCCGGATCGACTTGCGGGCCGCGTCGGTCGACATGCCGGGCATGCGAAGGTGGAAGCCGAGGTGCGTCAGCGGCCTGTCCCGGTATTTGGCCTCGAGCCAACGCAGGACCTGGTCGGGCGTCCCGACAGGGTACATCTCGCGGAACTTGGATCGACGAAACTCGCCGAGCGGCGGAAAGCTGAGCTTGCCCGGCTCGAAGGCGCCGACCCTGTCCTTGTCCACGAAAGGCTGGTGCTTCATCACCATTTCCTTGCTCGCGTAGTAGCTGACGACGTGGCGTATCCCCGATTCGAAGGCGTCCCAGCCGGCTTCTTCGTCGTCGGCGACGCAGGCGCTCATGAACATGCGGAAGTTGAAACGGTCCTCGTCGAGGCCCGCGGTGCGCCGGCCCGCCCGATAGATGTCGATGGACGTCTCGGGCTCTCCGACCAGATGGTAGCCCTCGCGGCCGGCGCGCTCGACGAGCTTGGGGCCGAAGCCGCCGATCCACAGAGGGATCTCGGCCTGGACGGGTGGCGTCGTCATGCGGACGCCGGTGAAGCGCCAGGTCTTGCCTTCGTGATCGAATCGCTCGCCGGTGAAACAGCGGCGCAGCAAGCCGAGGCTTTCGAACAGCATCTGGAAGCGCTGCTTGGGTTCGACGCCGAAAGTGTCGAACTCGTGCTTGAACGAGCCGGCGCCGACGGAAAGCTCCATGCGACCGCTGGAGATGTTGTCGATGGCAGCGACGTCCTCGGCGAGACGAATCGGATGGTAGAAAGGGATCTGGATGACGTTCGTATTCAGCCTGATATGGCTCGTCCGGCCGGCGATATTGGCGAGGACGATCAATGGAGACGTCTGAAACGAGTCCTCGGAAAAGTGATGTTCGCTCGCCGTGACGAAATCGAACCCGAGTTCCTCGGCGATGACCGCGTCATCGATATAGTGCTTGTAGATCTCGTGCAGAGGCCTGCTGTCGCCCGTGCCGCGACGGATCGACAACCCTAATCCGACATGCATGGCGGCCTCACTTTTCGTCCGACGTGGTGATGACGTCGCCAAATGCGCGGAACACCTTGCCGTCGTACTTGGCCAGGCGCAGCGAAGGGATCGTGACGTAGTTGGTCGGGCTGGTCTTCAACCGGACGCCATCCACCATCATGGGGAGCTGCAGATCGAGATGCGTCGCTTGCCGCAGCACGCTCTCCCGCGTGACGGTGCTGCCGGACTGACGAAGGATATGAACCAGCGCCATGGCATTGTCGTATCCGACCACGTTCAGGAGATCGTCCTTCCTGCCGTCGGGAACGTATTTGTTCATGAAGGCGACCCAGGCCTTGTAACCGGCATCCTCCTGCTGCGATGGATCAGTGGGATCCCGGTGCGACAGCGACGTGATGATCCCGGGTTCCGCGCCGGCCGGCTGCAAGACCTGGCTTACGGACGCGGACGCATAGGAGATCAGGATCCGCGGACGCCAATCGATGTTGCGGGCTTGGCGGATCGCCTGGGCGCCGAACTTGGGCGTCGTCGCCAGGATGAGCGTGTCGGCGCCCGCCGTCTTGAGCGCGATCAGCTGCGAATCGATCGTAGGATCCGTGACCTCGTAGGACTGCGCGCCCACGAGCATGCTCTTGCCCTTCTCGCCCAGCCCCTCGCGCACCCCACCCAGATATTCCTTGCCGAAGTCATCGTTCTGGTAGAGCAGGCCGACCTTGGCCGATTGGAAATTCTGGCGAAGATAGCGCGCAAAGACTGCGCCCTCGGTGATGAACGTCGGCAGACCCGGCATGGACCAAGGATAGCTCTTGTAGTCGGTGAAGGCAGAAGAGCCGGTTGCAACGAACAGCTGCGGGATCTTTTTCGTGTTCAGGTACTTGCGCACCGCAAGGTTGGTCGCGGTGCCGATCGACAGGAACATCATGAAGACATTGTCGCTTTCGACCAGGCGTCGGGTTTGTTCGACCGTCTTCGGCGGACTGTAGCCGTCGTCGGCAACGATGAACTTGATCTTGCGGCCGTTGATGCCGCCCTGCTCGTTGATCATGGTGAAGTAGGCGGCGGCGCTCTTCAGGACCACGCCATAGGCGCTCGCAGGACCGCTGAACGGCGCCGTTCCACCTACGACAATCTCCGTGTTGGAGACGCCAGGGTCGCCCTCTTTGGCGTTCGTTGGCAACGCGAGGGCGGCGCAAAGCCCGAGCACCGCGAGCGCGATGGCGGTCAGCAGCTTCAGCGGCATCAGTTCGCGGCCTCGGTCGAGACAGGCGTGAGCTGTTCGTCGCGCATCAGCTTGGCCATCAGGCGGCGGAAGTGGGTGATCGACCGGTCGAACTGCAACGTCGTCAGGGAACGGCCCGGCGATTCGTCGATCACGCCCTGCTGCGCCTCGATCATCGACTTGTCTTCCGCAAAGGCCGTCTGGAACAGCGCCAGCTGAGTCGCCATGAAAGAGTCGTCGGCGTGCGACGCGTGTTGGCACGCCGAGTAATAGTAGAGCGTCTTGCGCTCGGTGCAGGGCGTGACCGCCTGCGAGCTGAGAACCGTCCACTCAGGTGCCGATGAGTCGACCGGTCCATCGGGAAACGCGTCGGCCGTCCCGAGCGGGTAGCCGGCCGACCTCAGGAGAAAAACGCCGGGGACCACGAAGTCGAAGGTGTTCCAGGCGTCGCACGGCTCCGGCGCGCGATCGACGTAACGCGGCGGCTTGCGACCACGGAACCAGCGGCTGACGCGCACGCCGCGCTCGATCGGCGACACGATGGGCCGCACGGTTCCCCAAAGCTTGTCGCCGGTGGCGCCCAGGGTGTTCTCATGCACGAAGGCGAGGTGCGTGAGGTCGAGAAGATTGTCGTGGACGAGCTGGTAATTGGCCTCGTAGGCCATCTCGCCCGTCCGCATGTGATAGTCGGGATCGTCATGGTTGAGCGCGGACGGAATGAGCGAGGTGTCGGCCTTTGCGGCCTCGCCCATCCAGACCCACACCCAGCGGTCCCTCTCCACGACCGGGTAGCTGCGCACCTTGAGGCCCGGCGGGATCTGGTCCTGCGCCGGGATCTCGAGGCACCTGCCGTCGCCCGAGAATTTTATGCCGTGATACATGCACCTCAGGTCGTCGCCTTCCAGCCGGCCGCGCGACAGCGGCGCCAGCCGGTGGCAACAGCGATCCTCCAGTGCTGTCACGGCGCCACCAGAGGTCCGGTAGAGGACCAGCCGTTCGCCGAGGATCGTACGGGCGACGAGGCCACCAGGCTTGAAGTGATGGCTCCAGCCGGCGACGTACCAGGAACTCCGAAGAAACATGGCGCTCCTCCTGTTTGTCCTTTTTCGATAAGCGCGACCTCCGCGCGGATGGTCAGGCTTTCGTCTTGAGTGTCCGCAGCTTGGGCGCGACGGCCTCGGCGAACAGGCGCTGGGTCTGCCGCGCCTCCTCCGTGGGCATGCTGCAAAGGCGCACGATGGTGATGAGGCGGCGAGCGCCGCAGCCATCGAGAATATCGACAAGCTTGTCGTGAACCGTGCGCGGCGATCCGAAGACCGATGCCTTGAGGAAGTTCTCCGGCGTCCAGAACGCTGCCGCCGGCCCCTCGTTGGCTTGCAGGCGCTTCGAGGCAATCGCTCCCGATTGTTTGGCGGCATTCGCGGCGATCCGTTCGGCTTCGGCGTCGGTCGGCGCCACGAAGAGCGGGACCAGAGCCGCGAAATTGGCGCCGGTCACGGTGCGTCCCGCTTTGCGCGAGGCCTCGACATAGCGCGCGAGGCGTTCGCAGCGATCGGGGTGAGCCGGACCCGCGAGGTTGTGGCCGAGCTGCGCGACCTTCTCGACCGTTGCCGGGCTGTTGGCGCCGATCCAGATCGGGAGCGACGCCTGCAGCGGGCGCGGATAGACGGTCGCGGGTTTGCGGACCTTCGTCCAATGGCCGTCGTAGGTAAAGCTGTCGGCCTGAATCGCCTTGGTGAAGACGTCGAGGTTCTCGTCGAAGCGTTCGACCGACTCCTGCTTGGGCGCCGTGAAGCGGTCGAGCTCGAAGTGGAAATTGCCGCGCCCGATACCGAACTCGAGCCGACCGCCGCTCAGCACATCGAGCATGCCGGCCTCTTCGGCGAGGCGGACGGGATCCTGGACCGGCAGGATGTGCACACCGGTGCCGAGCCGCATGCGCCGGGTTTTGACGGCGAGCGCCGCGAGCAGAATGTTCGGCGATGGGATCAGCGACCAGGCATCGAAGTGATGCTCAGTGAAGAAGAAGCCGTCCCAGCCGAGCGCTTCCGCTTCAACCGCCTCCTCGATGGTCTCGTCGAAGACTTGCTTGGCGTGGCGCGGATCGTACGCCTGCGGTTCGTACGCCTTGTGGTAGTGCGCGGCATCGAGGCGCACGAACTTGATGACGTCGGGCTCCTCTGCAAGCGGCGGATACGGACTTGCGACCGACGTCGTCTTGTCGTCGCGCGAAAGCAGAACATGCCCGTCGTTCATCGCGTCCTCCGTCGCCGTGCCAGCTTATCGTTTTCTTGATATGTCCTAATTTGATGATTAGTACATGTCAATTACTTCATTTGTCTCAACACTTCCCAGACGCGTTGCGGCGTTGCCGGCATGTTGATGTGCTTGCCGCCAAGCGCGTCGGAGATTGCATTCATCACCGAAGGCAATGAGCCCGCACAGCCGGCCTCGCCGCAGCCTTTGACGCCCAGGATGTTGGTCTTGGCTGGCACAGGGTGATAGGCGGCGCTGAAAGTGGGCGCGTCCGATGCCCGCGGCAGGGCATAGTCGGTGAAGCTGCCGCTCAAGGGCTGGCCATGTTCGCTGTAGACGACGCGTTCGAACAACGCCTGGCCAATCCCCTGCACGATACCGCCGTGGCTCTGGCCCTCGGCCAGGAGCGGATTGATGACCGTGCCGAAGTCGTTGACCATCGTGTATTTCACCACCTCGACGACGCCGGTATCCGGATCGATCTCGACCTCGGCGACATGGGCGCCGTTGGGATAGGACGATGGTGAACCCTCGTGCACATGACTGACGTCGAGCGAGTTCGGTACCCCGTCCGGCAACTTCAGGCCCGAGCGGAGCTTCTCGGCCAATTCCATGATGCCGATACCGCGATCCGTACCGACGATGCCGAAGCGGCCAAGCTTGAACTCGATGTCTGCCGCCGATGCCTCGAGCGCGACACCGGCGATCTGCTTGCCCTTCTCGATGACCTTCTCGGAGGCTTCGACGATCGCCACGCCGCTGGCAATCATCGACCGCGAGCCACCCGAACCGCCACCCACGATCAGTGCATCACTGTCGCCCTGAATGAGCCTGATGCGGGTAAACGGAACGCCGAGCTTTTCCGTCAGCACCTGGGCAAACGACGTCCAGTGGCCTTGGCCATAGTCGAGCGTTCCGGTGAGAATCGTGACATCGCCGTTGGAGTCGAAGCGGATGCCGCCCATCTCATTCTGAGGAGGCGCGGTGGCTTCGAGAAAATCGCCGATGCCCAGCCCCCGCAACTTGCCGCGCGCCGCGCTCTCAGCCTTGCGTGCGGCAAACCCCGCGACGTCTGCCGCGAGGAGGGCCTTGTCCAACAGCGTGGTGAACTCTCCGCTGTCGTAAATAGTTCCCGAGGCCGTCTTGAACGGCATGTCCTTCGGCCTGATGTGATTGCGGCGACGCATTTCAATGGGGTCGATGCCCATCTCGCGCGCGGCCGCGTCGATCAGGCGCTCCATGAAATAATTGGCCTCGGGGCGTCCCGCGCCACGGTAGGCGCCGACCGGCGAGGTGTGCGTGAAGACGATCTTGCTCGACACCTCGAGCAACGGCGTGCGGTAGACGCCCGGCAGATTGCTGGTGACGAGCCTCGACCCCATCAGGAATCCGACATGGGTCAGATAGCCGCCGGCATTGGCATAGCCGTTCAGCCGTACGGCAAGGAATCTGCCCTCCTTGTCCAGCGCCAGTTCTGCGTCGAAGTCGTGATCGCGGCCGTGTTGATCGCTCAGGAAGCTGCCCGAGCGCTCGTCGGTCCATTTGACCGCTCGACCAAGCGCCTTCGCCGCGTAGATCAGGCACGCATATTCAGGGTAGGGCGCCGGTTTCATGCCGAACGACCCGCCGACATTGCCCGTGAGGATGCGCAGCTGCTCGGGCTTGAAGCCCAGCAAGCCGGCCAGCAGGCGCCGGAGCCCAAAGACGCCCTGGCTGCACGAGGTCAGCGTGTAGCGATCGGTGGAAGGGTCGTATTGCGCAAGGGCCGAGCGAGGTTCCATGGCGCAAACGACGATCCGATTGCTGATCAGGCGCAAACGCGTAACGTGCGCCGCCTGTGCGAAGGCTTGGGCGACCTTTTCCGTATCGCCAAAGTGAAAATCGAGGCAAACGTTCCCGGCCACCTCGTCGAAAACCAACGGTGCCCCTGGCTTCGCCGCTTCTCGCGCCTCGGTGACGGCGGGAAGAGCCTCTATCTCGACGGCAACCGCTTCAGCGGCATCCTTGGCCTCGGCAACGGTTTCCGCAACGACGAAGGCGACCGGGTCGCCCACGAACCGGACCTTGTCGGTGCAGATCGCATAGCGAGGCGGTACTTTCATGGGCGAGCCATCGCGATTCTGCGCCATGGCAATGGTCTTGATCGTTCCGTAGCCCGCTTCCTTGAGATCCTTGCCGGTCCACACGCCGAGCACGCCCGGCATCCTTGCGGCAGCCGTCGTGTCGATGCTCTTCAAGATGCCGTGCGCCAGCTGGCTGCGCACCATGACCGCATAGGCCTGGTTCGGCTGGTTGATGTCGTCGGTGTACCGTCCCAGTCCACGCAGCAGCCCCGGATCCTCGTGGCGCGGAACGGGCTGACCGATGCCGAATTTCATCGCGCCTACCGCGCCGTGAGACCGAAGGTGGGGATACCCTCCACGCGATCCTCGAGAGCCTCCGCTCCCTCCGTAGGCAGGCGTTCGGAGTAATTCAGGGCGCCGTCGATGTCGCCCTGCCATACCTCCTTCGGCAAGTCGTAAAGAAACTCGACGCCATAGCCGTTGGGATCGTGGATGTAGACGCTATGCGTCATGCCGTGCTCGATCCGGAGATCGAATTTGACGCCCTTGTTCTGAAGATACTTCAACTGGGCGAGCCATGCCTCCCGGCCCGGCATGGTGATCGCGATGTGGTTCACCGCCACCGGCACGCCGTACAGCTCCCACGCCTTGGGCGGCTCGGGCAAATCGCGATTCTCGACCAGCGCGAGGTCGTGATGATGGGTGTGGCCGTCCTTGTCGCCCGAATAGAAGCGCATTTTCGGCGGGTTCGGCCGCCTCGGCGTCGCCTTGACCTCGCCGACCTGCCGAAAGCCCACGACCTCCGTCCAGAATTGGTGCGACTCTTCGAGGTCGCGGACATTCAACACCACATGGTTGATACCCCAAGGCGTTACTGGCTTGTCCATGGCATTCCTCCAGGTCGGCTTCGGTTCAAATTTCCGATTGCTTCGAGCTCGCTATTGGGCCGCAGCCAAACGAGGGGTGGTCCGTTCGCCGAGACCCTCTTTCAGAAACCGGTCCATCAAATGGTTGGCCCGCGTGCGGTCGTAGTTGGCTTGCATGTTCGCCAGGTTCCGCCCGACCGAGCCGAGGTAGAAGCGCTCGTACTGGTCGTTGCGACTGGCCAGCGCGGTACCGGCGAAGTCCCAGGCCAGGCGGAAAAGGCGGCTGCGCTGCTCGGCATCTACTCCGACACCCGGCAGATACTTGCCGATGAGCGGCCCCAGCTTCGGATCGCGCAGCAGGGCTTGCGCCGGCGTCGTCAGGAGATTGTGAGAGCCGACCAGCCGGACGATCTCGGTGACGCGTGGAAACCAGGTCGGAAGAGCCGCACGCAGCGCCCAGAGGGGCTTGTCGCCACAGCACCAGAGACCATTCCCGTAGTCGCGTGCCGCGCTCTCCGCAGAGTGAATCGCAGCCCGGGCGAATTCGGCGTACATCGCGATCTCGCCCAGGAGGTTCTGCGTCTGCGGCTGGCTCGCGACGTTGACCGCTTCCGCGATGCTGCTCGCCAAGCCCCAGGCGAATTCGAGCTTGGTCTGCGCCCGGATCATGGTCTGCTGCATGATGTTGGGCGCCCAGCTCGTCCTGGTGACTGAATTGTACGCGGCGAGGTTTGTGTCGATGAACAGCCGGTCGCACGGAACCTCGACGTCGTCGAAGATCACGAACGCGTCCTGCTCGTCGAAGCGGCTCGAGAGCGGATGGTCGAACGCGTTGGTGTCCATCGACACGCTGTCGCGGCAGATGAACTTCAAGCCGGGCGTGTCCATGGGAATGCAAAAGCTCAAGGCATGGCGCGGATCGGCGTTCGGCATCGGCGAAGCGGGGTAGACGGCGAGCTCGTCCGCAAACGGCGCCAGCGTGGCGAGCACGCGGCTGCCGCGCACGACGATGCCGTGCTCGGTGTCCTCGACCTTGTGGAGCTGGGCCGGATCGAAGCCGATCGGATATTTTCCCTTGGCGAGATTGATCGTGATGTGGACGATCGTGTGGGTGAGCGACAGGTCTTCGCGGCGGAGCTTCTTCTGGTAGCGAACCAGATTGTCGGCACCCTGCTCGTTGCCGTGGGCGGCCCATTCATCTGCCCGTCCGGCAAAGCCGGCGAAGGTGACATTCAGATAGTCTGGCGTGCGGCCCATGAGTCCGACGGAGTATTCGGCGATCCGCTCCAGGCAGCGATGACGCCGCTGCAGGTCCTCTCTCGAACGCGGGATCAGGTAGCTGACATTGATCGGTTCGCCGGTCTCCGGGTCCGGCATGAGGCAGGTCGCCGCCTCGCTGTGCTGCAAGTCGAAGACGTCCGCCAGGGCCTGCGCCGCTCCCCTCAGCGCCGGGTGGTCGACAATGGACGTGACTTGCTCGCCGCCGACCCACAGTTCGCGTCTATCGCGAAGCCCTCGCAGGAACTGCTCGCCGGTGCGTGCTGCCATCCGCTTTCCCTCCGCTAAGACTTTGTTGTTCTGGTCATTCAGGCTAGCGTCGCGACCGACATGTCGGAACGGTCAAAAGGGTCATGAAATACATGCCCAATAGTCATGATGCGTTGACTGCGAAGCGTTCGGTCGGCTCCGATGAGCCGGAGATCTCGATGCGGCTGCACAGGGTCAACCTCGACCTGCTGCCGGTGCTGCAGGAGCTGTTGCGGACCCAGAGCGTCACGCGCACCGCGCAACTGTTCAACATGACCCAGCCGGCGGTAAGCCGCGCGCTGCGCAAGCTTCGCACCGCCTTCGACGATCCCTTGATCACCTCGCGCGGCCGCAACGCGAGGCTCACCGAACGGGCGCAGGCGCTCCGGGGACCGCTCGGCCGCGCCCTGGCCGATCTCGACGGCATGTTGAAGCCCGCTGCGCCGTTCGATCCCGCTCGGGAGGCGGTTCATATCGTCATCAACACGGCCGACTATGTCGTGCAGCTTCTGGGGCCGATTCTCTCCGAGATGTGCGCCCGTGACGCGCCCCATGTCGTGTTGGAGTTCATATTGGGCGCCACGCGCACGCCGGATGACCTGGCCAAGATCGACTTCCTGATCTGTCCGCGCGCCCTCGGCGAGACGCTGGGCAAGCGCGTCGGACGCCTGCCGTTGTGGCGCGACGACATGGTGTGCATCGCTGCGGCTGACAACACCGCCATCCCGACACGCATTACGCCGGCTGAGTTTCAGGCGGCACGCTATGTCGCCTTCCGGCGCAACTTGCGTTTACCGCAGGAGATGAGCCTGCTGGCGCAGCCGACAGCGCGTCTGGAAACGGCACCGGTGTGCACGGTGCCGAGCTTTCTCGTGCTCGGCGCCATCGTGCGAAAGTCGGCTTGCATCGCCCTGGTGCCGCGCAAGGTGGCGCGCGAGCTCGTTCAGGACGAGCGGCTGCGCATCGTCGAGATCGCCTATCCGCGCAAGCAGCTTTTCATCGACGCCTATTGGAGCTTGGGAACTGAGAGCCGGCGCGGGCGCAAGTGGTTCCGCACTCTACTGGCCCGCGCCGCCGCTCGACTGGAATAGGCGCCACCCACCCATTCGCTCAGGCGTGGTGACGGTCGGGCACGATCTCGACGCCGTAATCCAACCGCTCGCCGTCGTGCGGCTCGGGCACGAGCAGGGCGATATGCCGCTCGATCCCAGGACCGGGATTGAAGTTCGCATGCAGCGTTCCGGCCGGCAGCACCACCAGGCTCTTCGGTCCCGCCGTCATCTTCTTGTTGCCGATCTGGATCTCGAGCGTGCCGTCGAGCACGAAGTAGAACTGGTCGAAGTCGTGGAAATGCATCTTCGGACCGCCCGAGGCCGGCTCGAGCTCGGCGATGTAGAGGCGCGCGTGCGGCGAGCCGGTCGAGCGCTGGGCGAGCGGCTGCAGGGTGAAGCCGGGGGAGCTCGTGCGGTAGCCGTCGGGACGCACCTTGCGGACGAGGTCGGACGCTTTGGGGACGGCGCGCAATTCGGCCGGCGTGACGATCTGCTCGGGCGGGGCAGGTGCCAGGATCTCGAGATGAAGCTCGTCCTCGGTGCCGTCGTTCCAGTTGCAATGCGGGGTGCCGGCCGGGATCAGCACCAGGGTGCCCGGCGTCACCGTGAACACATCCGTGCCGAGCTGGACCTTCATGGAGCCACTGACGACGAAGTAGATCTGGTCGACGGCGTGGGTGTGGAGCTTGGGCCCATGATGGCCGGGCGGCACCCGGGAATAGAGGACCATGCACGAATCGATGCCGGTCGCGGTTGTCGCCAACCGCCGGCTGTGGAAGCCCTCCGGGAAGGTGCTGAGATCGACCTGGATGACGTGCTGCACAGTTTCCCCCGCTTTGTCGTTCTGGTTCGATCAGGCTAGCGCCGCGACCGGCGTGCCGAAACGGCCAAAAGAATCATGAACGACATGCCCAATGGTCATGAACCGCTGATGGACGGCCGGAAACGCTTGGGCATGCCCTGCCACTGTCGGTCGAAGCTCAGGTTGCGATTCGGCGCGGCGAGAGCAAGCGGCGTCGGATGGAACGGCAACCGGCTTTCGAACATGATCGAGAGCGACTCTTCGCGCGCCGGTCCGTCAGGCGCCGCACTCGCCCGCTCGAACAGAGCGATGTCGGGCCCGTGCGCGGCCATTGGATTGCGCATGTTGCAGCCGCCCGGCGCGTAACGGCCGCGCGTCTGGGCGCGCCCGCCGATCGTGGCCGAGAACTCGGCCATCACATTGCGATGGAAGTACGGCGGGCGAAACGTATCCTCGGCCACGCTCCAGCGCGGCGGGAAGATGACGAAGTCGGCATTGGCGACTCCGGGCAGCCCCGAGGGGGCGTGCAGCACGGTGAAGATCGAGGGATCCGCGTGATCGAAACTCACTGTATTGATCGCCATGAAGCGAGCGAGGTCGTATTTCATCGGGACGTGCGTGCCGTGCCAGGCCACCACGTCGAACGGCGAGTGGTCGAGCTGCGTCGTCCACAGCGCGCCACCGAACTTGACCAGGCTTTCGACCGGAGCCTCACGGTCCTCGAAGGCGGCGACCGGGGCCAGGAAGTCGCGCGCGTTGGCAAGGCCATTCGCGCCGATCGGACCGAGCTCGGGCAGGCGAAAATAGGGACCGTAGTTCTCGCATACGAAACCGCGCGCGTGACCTGCCTTTAGGTCCACGGCGAACTTGAGGCTGCGCGGCACGAGCGCGATCTCGCCGGGCGCCACATCCAGGAGGCCGAGCTCAGTCGTGAGGCGGATTGCACCTTCCTGAGGCACGATCAGGAGCTCGCCGTCGATGCAGGCGAACACGCGGTCGGCCATCGACCGGTTCGCGGTATAGACATGGATGCCGATGCCGATCTGGTGCTCGGCGTCGCCGTTGACGACGATGGTGAAGAGTCCGTCGACGAAATCCTGCGGCTGCTCCGGCATCGGCCAGGGATCCCAGCCATAGCGGTTGGGGTCCGCGCCGCCCTCGCGAAGCGGAGCGGTCATCAGGCCGGCGTGCGGCCGCGGCGCGAACGGACCGTGGTCCGCCGAGGGACGGATGCGATAGAGCCAGGTTCGCCGATTTTCGGAGCGCGGCGCCGTGAAAGCGGTGCCGTTCAGCTGCTCGGCATAGAGGCCGAAGGGCGGACGCCGCGGCGAATTGCGGCCGATCGGCAGCGCGCCCGGCAAGGCCTCGCTGGCATGCTCGTTGCCGAAGCCCGAGAGATATCGCGCTTCGCTTACGGTGGCGCTCGGCTGCATCAATGACGTGTCCATTCGCGCCTCCGTTCAGGCTTCGAAGACTTCGTTGAAGAAGGATTGCATGGCTGACCAGGATCGAGTGTCCGCCTCGCGCGAGTATCCGAATCCCGGCAACGGGATCGAATCGGCGGCGGGATTGGTGAAGGCATGCTTGGCGCCGCCATAGGTTATGACCTGCCAGTCGGCGCGGGCCTCGGTCATCTCGGCCTGGAAGCGCGCAACCTGTTCGCTCGGCACCAGCGGATCGGCGGCTCCCGTACAGGCCAGGATCTTGGCTTTGATGTCACCGGCAGCCGCAGGACGCGGTGTCTCGAGCAGACCATGGAAGGATACCACGCCCGACAACTCAGCACCCGTGCGCGCCAGCTCGAGCACCGACATGCCGCCGAAGCAGTAGCCGATGGCGCCGAGACGGGCTCCATCCACCTCGGGCACCGCGGCAAGCGTGGCCAACGCGGTGCGCATCCGGCTGCGCAGCAAATCCGGCTTCTCCCGCAGCCCTCTTGCCAAGGCGAGTGCCTCCTTTGGACTTGCCGCGACAATGCCGCCGCCATGGAGGTCTGCAGCGAGGGCGACATAACCGAGGCCGGCAAGCATCTCGGCGCGACGCTTCGCGTGGTCATCGAGACCCGGCGCCTCATGCACGACCAGTATGCCCGGACGTTTTCCCTTCTCCTCCGGCAGCGCCAGATAACCTCGAGCCGCAATGTCGCCGCCCTGATACTCATGGACTTTCGCCTGCATCCGTCACCTCGCCATTGTTGAGCGCAGCTCCGGCATCACCGATTCTGCGAACAGCCGCTGAGTCTGTCGAGTGACGTCGCTGCTCATGCCGGCGAGTCGCGCGACAACCATCAGGCGCCGCGCGCCGCAGCCGGCAAGGATATGGCTGAGCTTGTCGCGAACAGTGCGCGGCGAGCCGAACACGGCATTGTTGAGCAGCAATTCCTCGGGGAACGAGGCCTCCTTGCCGGGCTCAATGGAGTCCCGGGCGATCCGCCGAAGACCATAGGCCCGCATGCACGCCACGCCTTCAGCGGCGCTCTTTTCGGCTTCTGCATCGGTCGGAGCGACGACGAGGGCAACGACCGCGGCAAAGTTCGCGCCGGATACGGCGCGGCCCGCCTTGCGCGAGGCCTCGATGTAGCGCTCCAGGCGTTCGCATCCGTCCGGAAATGCACCGCCGGCGACATTGTGGCCGAGACGGCCGACCTTCTCGACCGTGCCGGAGCTGCCGGCCGCGATCCAGATGGGCAATGACCGCTGCAACGGACGCGGATAGAGGGTCGATGGCTTGCGCACCTTCGTCCAGCGGCCATCATACGTGAAGGTGTCTGCATGGATGGCCTTGGTGAAGACGTCGAGATTCTCGTCGAAGCGGGATACGGACTCTTCCACCGGCGCGGTGAAGCGATTGAGCTCGAACTGATAGTTGCCGCGGCCGATCCCGAATTCCAGCCGCCCGCCGCTCAGCACGTCGAGCATGCCTGCTTCCTCGGCGAAGCGCACGGGATCGCGCACCGGGAAAATATGCACGCCGGTGCCGAGCCGCATGCGTTGCGTTTTGACGGCGAGCGCCGCCAGCAGGATGTTGGGCGAAGGCGCCAGCGAGAAGGCATCGAAGTGATGCTCGGTGAAGAAGGAGCCGTCCCAGCCGAGCGCTTCCGCTTCGACCGCCTCTTCGATGGTCTCGTCGAAGACCTGCTTGGCATGCCACGGATCGTAGCTCTCGGGTTGGTACGTCCTGTGATAGTGGGCGGCATCGAGGCGAACGAACTTGACGATGTCGGGCTCATCGGCGAGCGGAGGATAGGGGCCTTCTGGGGATGTGACTCTCTCGGCGGCCGAAACCACGCCATGCCCGTCGTTCATCGTCCCTCCGTGCGCTCGATCGCCTTTTGGTGATTCGTTATGTGATGTACTAATATTGATATTAGTACATGTCAATTTCACGATTATCTCAAGTCGTATCGGCGATGTCTCGTTGCATCGGCGTGCCGCTATAGTCGGTCGTAAGGGAGAACTCGCGATGCGCTACGGCAGCCCGATTCCGATCACGGCGTTCCAGGATTTCGATGCGGTCAGGGACTATGTCCAGACGCTCGAGGATGAAGGCTTCGATTTCACCTCGATCAGCGGCCATGTCCTTGCCCAGCCGGCCGGCACGAACCCGCAACGGCCGGACCGGCAATATGTCGGACCGTTCTACGATCCGATGGTCACGTTTTCCTATCTCGCCGGGATCACGCGCCGCATCCACTTCATCACCGGCATCCTGATCCTGCCGGCCTGGCCCACCGCGCTGGCGGCAAAGCAAGCCGCCGAGCTCGCGATCCTGAGCCGCGGACGCTTCGAGCTGGGGGTCGGCATCAGTTGGAATGCCGCCGAGTATCGCGCGCTCGGGCAGAACATCCACGGCCGAGGCGCTCGGATCGAGGAACAGATCGCCGTGCTGCGGCTGCTCTGGTCGCAGGCCTATGTCACATTCGAGGGGCGCCACCACTCATTCGACAAGCTTGGCCTCAATCGCGCCGCCATTCCGCGGATCCCGGTCTGGATGGGAACCGAATCAGGAGAAGTCGCGCTTCGCCGCGTGGCGCGCATCGCGGATGGCTGGATGCCGCTCGGTGATCCCATCCCCGACCTGCCGCGTCTGCAACAATACATGCGCGACGCCGGGCGCGATCCGAAGGAGCTGAACGTGCGCGGAGCGCTCGTTGCCGGCGCTGACATGAAGGCGGCGATCGACAGGGGCCGCAAGCTTGCGACGGCAGGGGTGAGCCACATCAACGTCATTGCGTCTCCCGACCGCGATCCGCAGGTCGCATTACGGGAGATCGTTGCTACGCGGAAGGCGTTGGCCGAGGCTCTCGGCTGACGCCGAGCCCGTCCCGATCACTTGCCTCAGAGGTCGGATTGAACCAAGAGATCACCGTGCGATCCGTTGCAGACCCTACAGACGAAGTCGCCACCTTGCGCCGTTACATGGCGGAGCTGGTGGCGACAAAGACCAACCGCCTGCCTCCGGAACCGGAACTGTGCACCCTGCTCGGATTGCGCCGCAATCAGGTGCGCAAGGCCCTGCGCGCGCTCGAAGCCCAGGGGCTGATCTGGCGTCACGTCGGCAAGGGCACCTTCATCGGTCAGCCCCGGCTGATGAGCGACGATCTCAAGCGGCTGCTCAATCCGCAAGACGTGCTGGAAGCCCGCCTCATGGTCGAGCCGACCATCACCAGCTTCGCCGCCCAGCGCGCGAGCGCCGACGACCTGCGTGCGATGCGCGAGTGTCTGGTTCAATTGCAGAGCAACCAAGCCTCGTATCTGGAGTGGCGCATATGGGATGAGCGCCTGCATCGGCTGATTGCGAGTGCGGCGCGCAATCCCATGCTGCTCGCGATCGTCGATCTGATCTGCAGCAACACCGAATCGGGGCTCCGACAGCGCATGGAGCAAGTCTACAGCAACACGCGGCTCGACGATCGCACGCGCGAGCAGGAGGCGATCGTGAGCGCCCTGGAAGAGAGGGATCCGCAGCGGGCCGAGGCTCTCATGCGCGCCTATCTCCTCGGTATCAGACGGCGCCTCTTTGGCGATCGCTGATCGGTCAACCTGCTACGGTTTTCGCGCCAGGACGAAGGCCGACAATCCGGCGAGACGATTGATCGAGAAGAAGGGCAGCTCGAGGGTGCAGATGGTGCTGAGCAGCGCGTTGGTGACGGCGCCATGCCGGCGGAGACTGCTGCGCGGCGCAGCGGAGTTGCGCGCTGCCAGGCGCACCGCAGCAGCCAACGGAAAGATCAGCCCGAAATAATAGCTGCCGCGGACCACCTGAGGTCCAGAGTCCCGCACGACCATCTCGATCTCCGGCAGGCGATAGCGTCGCTTGTGCTCCAGAAACACGTCATGCCCGCTCCACAGGAAGGGGAAGGCCGGCACAGTGACGAGGAAATGGGCGCCCGACGGCACCTTGGCCGCGTAGTGGCGCACGAGACCGCGGTCGTCGTCGACATGCTCCAGAACGTCCATCATCAGGACGAGATCGCAGTCGGAGCTGTCGATTTCGCGGCGGTAGCGGACAGGCTTGCCGGCGGCGCGGTCGTTGCGATCGCTGGCGTAGCCGGTATCGACGCAGAGTGCCGACTGCGCTTCGGTCTCTGCCAACAGGTATCGGGAGAAGAAGCCCGAGCCTGCACCGATGTCGAGGATGTGCTGCGGTCGAAGGTGGGCCACAGCGCGATGCAGCGCGGCCGCCTTTGCACGATAGTACCAGTGCCGGCCGATATCGGCGCCGAGAATGGTCTCTTCCTTCAGATCCATGCTTCAAGACTTGGGCGTCAGGATCTTGGCGGCTGGACCGCTCCATCCTCGTAGACACCTTCGACGACGTAGATCGGCCGGCTCTTCACCTCGAGGAACAGGCGGCCGAGATACTCTCCGATGATGCCTAGCGAAAGCAGCTGGATGGCGCCCATCAACAGCACGACGATCAGCAGCGATGCGTAGCCGGGCGTGTCGATGCCGAAGATCAGCACGCGGGTGACGATGAAGAGCGCGTAGAGCACGGCGATGGTCGCGATCACCACACCGACATAGAACCAGGCACGCAGCGGGGCGGTGGAGAAGCTCACCACGCCATCGAGGGCGAAGTTCCACAGCCGCCACAGATTGAACTTGCTCGCGCCAGCCGCCCGCTGCGGCCGCTCGTAGGGCACGCCGATGGCGTTGAAGCCTACCCAGGCGAACAGCCCCTTCATGAAGCGGTTGCGCTCGGGAAGCTGGCGCAGCACCTCGACGGCGCGGCGGTCGACCAGCCGGAAATCGCCGGCATTCTCCGGGATGCGCACCGGCGACATCGAGTTGAACACGCGGTAGAACCAGCCCGCCGACAGTCGCTTGGCAGCGGTGTCGGAGCTCCGCTGGGTGCGCACGCCGTAGACGATATCGTAGCCCTCCCGCCAGCGCGTCATGAAGGGCCCGATCAGCTCCGGCGGATCCTGCAGGTCGATGTCCATTGGCACGATGACATCACCCCTCGCATAGTCGATCCCGGCCGTCAGCGCTGCTTCCTTGCCGAAGTTGCGCGACAGGTTGACGATGCGCAGCCGGCGATCGGCGGCGCTGCGGTCGAGCAGGTGGCCCAGCGTGTTGTCACGCGAGCCGTCGTTCACGAAGATGATCTCGAAGCGCAAACCATCCCGCTCCATCAAAGGCGGCACCGAATCGAGGAAGATGTCGATCGACTCTTCCTCATTGAAGACTGGCACGACCAGCGAGAGCAGCGGATCGACGGGCCTTCGTGCGCGCTGCTCGGCGAGCTGGCGATCGAGCGCGCCGCCGTAAAGATGATAGGAGGGGAGGATCGATTCGGGCACGAACGAGGGTTCCGTGAACGACTATTCTGCCCCTCGCCGGCCAAGGAATCAAAAGCGACGGCTTGACGGTCTTGGGCAGTTCAGCGGCGGGGCAGAGCCTGTTGTAAGGGCAGAACTACTTTGCGGCGGCCTTCACCGACGTCAATTCCAGAACGATGACCTTGCTGAGGTCGCGCCAATCGGGAAAGCTTTCCTTGACCGAATAGGCCAGTGCGGGCGCCCACCAGTGAATGTTCTTGGCATCCGTACCCGCCTTGCTCTCCTCGACGCGGAAGGCATCGAATGTACCGGCCGGAACCGTGACCTTCTCGTACGCGGCGACAACCATGGTGACGGTCGAAGTATAGCTCTTGCCGTCACGGCCGATGACGGACACGGTGTTGGTGATCTTGTTGCCGACCTTGAGCGGCCACAGCGACTTCATGTCGAGGCCACGGGCGAAGGTCTCACCTTGCGCGTCGACCGATCCAACCAGCCCCCAATGAACGCGCAGCGCCTCGGTCTTGCCATCCCAAGTGCTGCTGAGCAGGCACACATCGCCGTCCTGCCCGGTCGCGGTATTGACCCTCTCGGAAGCGCCGGCCCTGTAGGTGAATTGGCTGCCACTGGCCGGGCACTTGAACTCCGCGGTCTGCGCCAAGGCCTCGCCTGCGAAGGTGGCTGAGAGAATGACGGCGGCGATAATCGACTTCATGGGTTGGGACCCTCAAATCGACGTGCCATCAGGTCACCGGCTCGACAGCACCGTTCAGGTCCATGATGCCCAGCTCGACGATGACCTGTGGCTGGCGCTTCTTCACCTCGTCCCGGAACTGCCGCAATGCCTTTGTATTCATCTCCGTCTCGTAGGCCTTGTCGGTCTTGATCTTGTCGCCATAGGCCACGGCGGCGGCGCCGCAATCGCGATGGGTGATGCCGACCACGCGCTTGACGTTGTGCAGCTGCACGGAGATGGCGAGATTGTCCCAGTAGGTATCGTGCCATTTTGCGAAGGCCGGTGCGACAACGCCGATCGGGCCGCCGGCGATGTTGAACTGGCTGTAGAGGTTCTGCCAGCCGCGACCAGTCATGTATTTCCAGGTATCGGTGGTAAAGCGTGGATCGATGCACTTCACGAGCATCGCCTCGTAGCCTTGGTCGACGGCGAGTGCCGGCGCCGCTGCGGCAAGGGCCGCGGCCCCCAGGCCGAGGCCGAGCAGCCGACGGCGCGCCAACAGGGCCATGCAACCGCAACCCGAGTGATGGAGATGGTGCCGCGTCATCGGAACGTTGCCTTTCCCTGTTGTGCGAGACCGCCGTTGGGGTCGGCGATCCACGTTGTGATCGAGCCGTCGGGCTCACGACGCGCCTGAACCAAGAAGGGCGGGCCGGCATAGACCGGCGACAGGGCGCGGAACTCGAAGCTCCTTGGCGTTCTATTAGGATTGGAGCGGCGCGCCAATTCAATTTGCAGCATGCCTAACAACGGTCCATGCACGATCAAGCCGGGATAGCCTTCGACGCCCGTGACGTAAGGCTGGTCGTAGTGGATGCGATGGCCGTTGAAGGTGAGCGCCGAGAAGCGGAAGAGCAGCACCGGATCGGGCGTGATCTCCCGCATCCACGTCGCGTCGCTTGGCGCCGGCTTGGGCTTGCGCTGGGGCTCGCCAGGCTTGGCGGCTTCGCGATAGACGATGTCGTGATCCTCGACGAACGAGACGCCGCGCGGCCCCGATACCGTGTGCTCCACGGTGACGAACACCATCGACCCGCTGGATCCGGTCTTGGGTTCGACGGACTTGATCCTCGAGACTCTTCTGATCGTGTCGCCGACCGCGAGCGGCTCGCCCTCGAAGGTGAAGCGGCTGCCCGCCCACATGCGTCGCGGCAACGTCACCGGCGGCAGGAAATCACCGCGCTCGGCGTGGCCATCCGGTCCGACCTTGGACAGCCGCGCCGCCTCGAGGAAGTATAGCCAATGCCAGAGCGGCGGCAGCGGGGCGCCGGGCCTGGGATCGGGGTCGTCCTCGTCGAGCGTGGCCGAGAGGGCGCGCACCGGAAAGGGCGTGGCCAGATCCTCGACGGTCCGGGTGCGGCCGACCCATTGGCTGAGCGTTTCCAGCGACATGTTGCGGTTTCCTCCTGCTGCGGGGCGCGACTTTGGCACCCCCTTTGCGGGGTGGAAAGAGCATGACGCCACGGCTATATAGCGGCTCAAGAGCCCAAACCGGAGCGGCCATGACCACGTTTGACGACCGCGAAAAAGCCTTCGAGAAGAAGTTCGAGCACGACCAAGAACTGCAGTTCAAGGTGAACGTCCGAAAGAACAAGCTGCTTGGGCTTTGGGCTGCCGGATTGATGGGCAAGAGCGGGGCGGACGCCGAAGCCTATGCCAAGGACGTCGTCATGGCCGAGTTCGAGAGAGCGGGTGACCACGACGTGATCCACAAGCTGATGCGCGATTTCGCTGCGGCCGGAAAGCCGATGGAAGACCATACCATCCGCAAGCAGGCCGACCGCCTGCTGCCCGAGGCCAAGAAGCAGGTGATGGCGGAGACGCATTAGACCCGCGCACCGACAAGATTCATTGCCTTTGGTGGAGCTGGAGGAACGCGGCTGCGGCGTCAGCGGCGCGACGCGTGATCTCGCGCGGCGCTGGGCGTTCGACCACGCGAAGCAGCAGGCCGACCATCAGGCCGCCCCACAGCAGCCCGATGAATTGATCGGCGAGCTTATCGAGCTCGCCGCTCAGAATGCCCGCTGACCGAGCCTCGCTCATTATTGTCCGCAAGGTGGCCCGGCTGGCCCCGACTCCTATGGAGTCGAGGGCCTGCGCGACCGCTGGCGCGCGGACCGCTTCGGCGATGGCGAGCCGAAACACCGCGACCACCATTGGATCGCTCAATTCACGCAGGAGTCGCTCGCCGAAATTCGCCAGCGCATGCGCGAGGCTTTCGCGGTCATCCGGTACCGGCAAGTCGTGAGGCGCCTGGAACCGTTTGGCACGCTCACGAATGCAAGCTGCGAGCAGCTCCTGCTTGTTGCCGACCAGAGAATAGAGGGTCGCTTTGGAAACCTGTGCTCTTGTCGCGATCTCGAGCGTGCTGGTCTCAGCGTAGCCCTTCTCGATGAAGGCCGAAAAGGCCGCGCCGAGAATACGCCGGCGGACCGCATCATCGTCGGGCCGTTGCCGGCTCCCCTTTAGTCCCGAATCCCTGCTCATTTTTCTCCCTTGACTCAGTACCACTCGGTACTCATATGCTCGCCATCGACAGTACCACTCGGTACCGCGACCCGGAAGGATCCGAGGGAGGATGCGCCATGGCAAATCGAACGGTTCTCGTCACGGGTGCAGCAGGCGGCCAGCAAGGAAGGACTGGGCGGCATGTCTCGGAAATGCTGCTGGCACGCGGCGTTCCGGTTCGCGCATTCGTCCGCCGGATCGACGCGCGCTCGGATCATCTTCGCGCTCTCGGCGCTGAGGTCGTCGAAGGCGATTTTCTCGACATCCCGTCGGTCAAGCGCGCTGCCCAGGGCGTCTCGGCCATCTATTTCGCCTACCCGGTCCAGGACGGATTGCTCGACGCCACGGCGATCATGGCGGTTGCAGCGCGCGAGGCGGGCGTCTCGCGGCTGATCGATCTGGAGATGCTGGTGTCGTCGCCGGATGCTCCGACCCCGCGGATGCGCCAAAACTACCTGTCCGAGCAGGTCTTCGAATGGGCCGGTGTCGGCGCCGCGCACCTCAGGGCCACGGTGTTCTACGAGAATCTGCGAGCGCTCACCCGGCTGACGCTTGCGAGCCAGGGCACGATCCGGTTGCCGTGGGGTGATCTTGGAACAACGATCCCGCTTGTCGCTGCCGAGGATGTGGCGCGCGTCGCCGTGGGCTTATTGACGAGGGATGCGGTGCCGGCTGGCTCGAGCTGCCCGGCGGTCGGCGCGGTCCTCACGTTGCGCGAGATTGTCGAAACATTCAGCCACGTGCTTGGCCGCGAGGTGCGCTACGAGGAGATTTCCGACGAAGAATGGCGTGCGGCCGCATTGGGCCGCGGCGTGCCGCCCCACGCGGTCGAGCACCTTTCGAACCTCTGGCGGAATTTCCGTTCGATGGGACAGCGTCCCGCCAGGTTCGAGATCACCGATACGATCGAAAAGCTGGGCGGCGCGAAACCCAAGACGTTCGGGGCGTTCGTGCGCGAGCAGAAGGCCGCCTTGGAGGCGGAAGCCGGTCGGACGGCGGCCTAGGTGAAGGGGGATGGGCGATGCAAAGACGCTCGCTGATCGCGGCATCCCTGCCGTTTATGCTCGGACTGACCATGCCCCTGGTCGGGGTCACCGGGACCAACGGCAAGAC